>Ga0214473_10000451_pt1 | contig 58035 bp, 42 predicted proteins | sample RVTome_7_FD_203509 | JGI IMG/M metagenome (GOLD analysis project Ga0214473, IMG submission 203509) | Soil microbial communities from uranium-contaminated site in the Upper Colorado River Basin, Wyoming, United States - RVT98D197 | ecosystem: Environmental > Terrestrial > Soil > Contaminated >... | reverse complement strand
AGGCGCCCCGACCGGCCCTTGTAGTGCTCCGCCATCTGCGTCCAGATCGGCACCAGGACCTTATCCACATTCGAATCGGTACTGGAGGCAACATCGAACGTGTGGTTGTCGAGGATCAGGTGCAACTCCAGCTCCTCGCACCAATCGACGATCTGGTCCAGGAAGTAGAAGAACAGCGGATCGACTATGTAGTTGGGCTCGCCATCGGTCATGTAGTGCAGGTTGATGGGCAGCCGGATCACATCGCAGCCCAGACTCTTGATGTTTGTCAGGTCTTGCTTCGTGAATTTGGTGAACTGAATCTGCCGGGTACTGGCCGCCTGCAGCCAGGTCGTTAGGTTCACCCCCCGATGAAAAGGGACTTCGCCATTGGCGATGGTCTCCCCCGCCCAGCCGCACGCACAAACCATGCCGACCGCCATCAGCACCGTCACAATACGCAATCTCATATGCGATTCTCCTCCTCAACGAACACCAGTGGTGTGAGAGCCCTTCCCCCCCATGTTCCTACGCCGCCATTATACCCGCCGAAAGAGCCATCTCAAAACCCGATTCCCCGGTTTTTCCAGTTGACAGGCCGGCGAACAGGGCATAGAATTCCAACCATATAAGGCAACATGCGGCTGTAACTCAACGGTAGAGTGCCACCTTCCCAAGGTGGACGTTGTGGGTTCGAATCCCATCAGCCGCTTTTTCCCGTGCGGCCAAGCCCCTCAATGAGTTGCTGAAGCCAGCCCCGTGCCCGACATGGGGGAACACCAAGACTATCCCGGCCTCCCCTCTCCAGATCACAATCAACAGACGCTGGAGACGGCCACTTGGATTGACTCGCCGGCGGAGGCATGCCTCAGTTCCTGATGATCCCAATCAACTTCTCAATGACTTGTGCCAGCTTCTCCTTTTTGAGGCAGCCTACGCGGTACAAAATAATGTGGGTATCTGCGGTAAACAGCCGATTCGGTCTTATGTTGCCTGGCTGTTTGAGGTTCCCTGAGGCAAAATCCGTATCTTCGACTGAGATGGCGTAGCTGTCTTTGATGGTTTTGCTGGTCAACTGGCAAAGAATGGCATCGTCTCCTTCAAGCGGGGCAATAAGAAGGGCCGGTCGGCGTTTCGATTGGCTTAGGTCAGAAAAGGGGAACGGTATGACGACGACATCTCCCTTTACAAATCTTGCCACGCCTGGTCCTCCTCTGGCTTGAGCCAATCCTTGGATAGAGAAGATTCACTCATGATGGTGACATCCAGCTTCTCCCTCGCAGTCTTGGCCTTCAGAAAATAGACGAAATCGAGCACTTCGACCAGCAAAGGTTCAGGGACTTGCTCGATTTCACTGATAAGCTGTTCCTTCGTGCTCATAGTACTGCACCTTGCCAGTCAATTCTGTCAGTTTTTCTCTCAAGCCCGTGCGATCGCTGTCAGCGATTGTTTCCACTCGATAATCCTGCATACTCCACCTCGTTCTGTTGGCTATTCTACCTATTGGGCGGCAGAGGGTCAATAAGGATTGCGGGGCGGCCTGGGCGCTCGCAAATGGAGTATGGCGTCGCCGAATCGCCCCCGAGCAAGACAACAAGCGCCTGTAACTCAACGGTAGAGTGCCACCTTCCCAAGGTGGACGTTGTGGGTTCGAATCCCATCAGCCGCTTTCACGACCTTCCCGGTGATCCTACAAGCGAGCCCCATTGTGGCGGTCGTACGCGAACTGCGCCCGCGCCCACACCATCGTCCCGGCCCCCCGCCGGCTTGCATCGGCTTTGTTTCGCAGAATCGCAGGATGAGCGATGCCCGCCTTGCGCCGTCCCAGATTGGCTTTGTTTCGCACGCCAAGTCACGACCGTAGGGTGTGCCGTGCACACCTTCTCCATAGGAGGCGGTCCCGGCTGACCCGCTCGAAATTGGCTTTGTTTTCCCAGCCGCACAACACGCGATAGCCTTTCATAAGTCCTTCTCCTGACAGCACTTAGTCTTCATTTGTCCTCCGGCAAATTGGCTTTGTTTTGCAGAATGCCGGCAGACACCTCCTGCCTGCCGCCTCCAACCTCGGGCCTTCTTCTCGAAATTGGCTTTGTTTCGCAGAATCTGTCCCGTTCGTAGGGTGTGCCGTGCACACCTTCCACCGTGACAAATTGGCTTTGTTTCGCAAACGAGCCCTACTGGTCATAGCCGGCCTCCATCCTTCAATCCGCAGTCCGCAATCGGCAATCCGCGATCCCGGGCCACAATTGGCTTTGTTTTGCAGAATCGCCCGCGAGTGGATGGGTGGCATTACGACGATTGGCGGTGATCTGCGCTTCTGTAGCCACAGGTGAGAACTCCTGAATGGTTGATTTTTGATGTTTGATTCTTGATTTGAGCAAGGCCACAGGCCCTGCCTCGGCGCTCCCGCACCCGATGAAACTTGGTCAGCAGACCATATACTAAAGACGCCACCGGAGGCGAAATGTTGCGGGAATTTTCAGTAGATAGTGAAAATACCTGCAAGTCCCTGCGGCCCAAGGGCTTGCGACCATAGTTTTCTCACAGGGCCAGCCGCAGGAGGACTTTGCCCAATCCCCGCTTAAGAACGCCCCTGTGGATGTCATTGCGAGGAGCACAGTGGCGAAGCAATCTCAATCCCGGGGCTGGTAGATTGCTTCGCTGCGCTCGCAATGACGTGCCTGAGGCGGGTGCCACCTTCCCAAGGTGGACGTTGTGGGTTCGAATCCCATCAGCCACTCTTCCAGGCAGTAGGATTGTGTCCTTCGGCACCAGAGACTAACGCTTCGCCATTGGCGACACTGAATCTCATAGATCGCACGGGCTCGTGCCAAGCATAACGTGAACCGGCGTCCATACCCGGATTCTACCTCGGTCTAATGGCACATCTCCACGTAATTGTTGGATATGCCGATCATTCCCTTTCTGAATTGAGCCAAGCCTGAATTCCGATGAGCCCTTCGGGCTGTGGTTGATATGAACATATATGCGCTTTCGGCCAGAGTCTGGCTGCGCCGGTTGCACGACAGTTAACATCCACAATGGCAACCTCGTGCACATTCCTCCCAGCATCCGCAAGGTGCGTTAGGACCGCCTCATCATATTCGTTGAACCCGAACCCGAAGACAAGCAGCCGTCGTGCTTGGCGAAGAACCCTTGCTGAGAGATTCCACTGCTCCTGCAGCTTCGCCGGTGCGCGCTTCTCCGGGGTTGGCGCCACTATGAGTGCGTTACCACTAAGACCCTTGCGCCCGTCGGTGTACTTGCCATGCGCGTCCCATGAAATACTCCCGTGAAGCTTCGCAAGAGCAATCTTGCCGGTCAACCTGACAGGATTCCGCCACTGCGAAACGGGGTACGGACCTCGTCCTTGAAGAACCTCACCGGGTCCACCATAGTTGAAGCCCTGAGAACCGAGGGCGTACTCTACCAGCAGGTCGTAGTTCAGAGTGACGATACCTGTCAATTGGCTGCCACAGAGGGCAATGAAGTCAGCCACCTTCCGGACGCCAGGTCTGTCCCACCTCCTGTTTTCGTCGATCATCAGAACATGTCGTCTTGAGCGGCCTGCGTGCCATTCCTGCCAGATGTATGGTTCGGATAGGCGTCTCACAACATACCACAATACATCTTCCTTGCTCCGAGTGTCGTTGCACGACAAGATAGCTGCGATGAACTGCTCTGCAAACCCCGTTGGGTTCACTGAATCCCAGACGGATTTCAGCGTTCTCACTCGCTCAAGCCTGCGTTCTTCCCGAACTCCGAAAGGCTCAATGGCGAAATCGAACAACTGAGATGCCACCGGCAAATTCGCAGCCCATTTCGAGAATCCCGCTCCAAGTATGAGGACAATCATCCCAGCGTTGCACTCACAATATGAACCGGCCTTTTCTTGCAGAGGTCGAATCCAACGAACACCTCACCTATTCCGATCGCAAATCAGTGCGTTGTGCCGAGTGGCGGCGCGTTAAATGATAGGCCACGACTGTCGGCCGAAAACGAAGACGAAAGAGCGCCGGACGGCTCTGATAGATCGCCATTCCAGGGTGTCCCCTAGTATGCTGGTGCGCTTCCAGAACCCTATGCCGAAGACAAACACGACCATTGCGAACGCAATCAGCAGCGGGAGCCAAGCGGAGGCACCCGTGGAACGCAAAGTGCAGAGGAACACAGATACTCCAAAAAGTCCCCCGAATGCGAGTAGCGGGGTTGGGTCGAATAGACCGCTCCAACGTGAAGCACGCCAAGCGTAGGCGGGGTCATTCCCGTAAGTTGAGTGCCCACTCAGATCAAGAACGGGGAAGGTCCACTCGGTGCCCTGAAGTATCTGGTCGAAACTTCCCCATTTCCAATGGGGGTGGCTACCACCACCATTGAAAAAGAGAGAGATGGCCTCCTCTCGCATGCGAAATCGCCGATACCACCGTTGGTACGACGAATCAATCCAGGCGAACCAGATCGGGACAAAAGCGCTTACCCACAGTACTCCTGGAATCGGCTGTCGATCACCCGTACCCGCCCCAAGGCCAATCGCCACCAACCCAGCCCAGATCGTCGCGCAGAGAACTCTCATCTGCCAAAGGCGATCAACAATGCTCTTCATTTTCGCATCGAGAAGGGAAAGCTCGGCCTTCAATAGATCAGTCCTGGTCTTGATGATGTCTTCTTGTGTCATTGAGGCCTCTCCTTTCACCGCCTCACTGATTCATGTCGATACACATAGCAGACTACAGAATGTGTGGAGTGCGGCACAGAATCGTTGCGGATGATACATCGCTATCGGTAAGTCAGTGGATTCTGCTTCGCCTGTTCTGCGTCGATTATCTGCCTCAAGTACTCGCGACATCGGGTTCCCTTTCGCCATCAGGGGAGAGAATAGCACAGTACCCGGGGGACGTCAACAGGGGCGTGGGAAAAACACGTCTTCGGTTTCCTCTTCTCACGCGGAGCCACGAAGTACTGATTCGCGACTCATTCCCCGGTGTCCCTTTGTGTTTTCATGGCTTTGTGTCAATCTAATTCTCGGTCATTGGACACCGGGCTTGATCACTTCCTCGCGCTTGACTTGGTAAGTTTTGCCCTGCCAGGCGATGGTCGCCGGGCCGAAGGCGTGGAAGACGCGGATGCCGGCGGCGTCCTTCAGGGGCTTGTCGTCTGTTGGACGCAGGGTGAACAGGGCGCCGTTGGGGTAGTCCTGGCCGTTCCAGTGGGTGGCGTGGAAGGCGACCAAGCGCGGGCCTTCAGCGAGGAAACCCCAGGGAGGCAGGACGGTGCGGCCGCCGGTCTGTGACGTGACCTCGGCGGGCGTCTGGCCGAAGTTGACGATGATCTTCATTGCTTCGTCGCCGGAGCCGTAGGCAGCCTGGCGCACAGCGCCATCATCGCTGAGATGGCGGAACTCCGTCAGGCGGTTATAACCAGTGACCTCATTGATCGCACCCAGCACTTCATGGGTGTTCTTTATGAATACGTCATATGGGTGCAAACCTTCTGCCCAGCCGTTGTCGCTGCGGGTATAACATGCGCGATCCGCCGATGGGTCGGCTTTCTTCTCGGGCATGGACTGCCAATAGAGGTGATCGGGGAAGGAATGGTAGTGCAGCGGCCGGGCACAGAGGACGTGGTGAGCGACGTATTCGGCAGCCTCTTCGGCTTTGTAGCCGTACTTGCCGTAGCACACCTGGCAATCGTGGTAAACCATCTCGAAGAACGGGATCACCTGGGCCCCGAGTTCCTCCGGCTTGAGCTGGTGATAGTAGCGGCCGCTGACGCCGACGAGGCCCTCGAAGAAGTCGCTGTGAGGCAAGGCCCACTCCCGGCCGCACTCGCTGCCGAAAATGCCGAACAGGTTCCGGCCGTAGTCGCTCAGGCGAATCTTCCACGCGATGTCGTCGTTGCGGCCGATTGGATGCTTGGGGTCGTGACATTCGCGCGGGCCCACCGCATAGGTGGTGTCGATGAAATACGACCAGGGCGAGAACAGGTCGTGAATCGCGGACAGGTTCTGCGTCCGCTGGGCCAGCTCCAACTGCTTCGGGGCGCAGACCATGTACGCCCGCCCGCCGAGCCAACGGCCGCCCTTGATCAGCGAGCCATCCGCGTTTTTCTCGATGAAATCCGGGTTCCAACTCTCCGCGTCGCGGTACATGTCCTGGACATTGTCGTGCAGGCAGCCGACGTAATTCATCGCCTGGATTCGCTTGACGGCGTCGGCGAGGGCCTCGTTGCCGCCGCACTGGGGATTGGCCGGCAGGTTGTCGGGATGGCGGACATCGTAGCCCCCTTCCGTCCAGCCGCCCATCATGAAGAAGCATCGCTCGATCCCCAGGTCCTCGCGCAAATGCTCGGCGATCCGGGCGGCCTCATCGAATGTCCAATGGACCTTCACTGATTCCTCCGCCGTGCTCTCCTCATTCATCCGGCGGTTCAGGCAGGTCCAGAGCTTGGCGTTCGATGCCCCCACCATGCGTTCCACGTGTGGGTCACGCTTGATCTTATCTCGTAGCGTCACGGCAAGCCCTTGTCCTTCCGCGTAGCGGCGATACTCCGAAGCGATGGTGTTCCAATCGCCCTTCCCAAGGGGCATCAGCCGGACAGATCGGGCGCTACGGCGAAGCGCAAAGGTGGTCGTCAGCTTGTGCTGGCCTGCTGACACCGCTCTCTCGATACTGGGAAACACGTATGCGTCATCCCACGTCGCAATCAGGCCAGAGCCCGCTTTAACAAAACCGAGCATATTCATATGGCAGCCTTCGTACTCGGATGTCCCGAACTCACGACTGAAGGCCTTATCGCTCTTGACCGGGATCAGAAGCCCTTCACGGCTGGGGACAATCGTGTAGCCGTCCTGTGCGTCCGTGATCGTCAGCGCATCGCCGAGAACGTGGATCGTCTCATCGCCGGCGTTCTCATAACGCAACTCCAGCGCCCGCCCTTCATCCACGAGCGAGAAGACGACTACCGCGCCCTTTTCACTCGCCAGTCGGATGTTCCTTCCCTGCGCATCCCCCGATAGTGAAAAACCACCTTGCAGCCGGGGCGAGTTGCCGGGACCGGCCATGCTCTCGGTCGGCCACTGTACGCCGGATCGCTTGTCCAACAACGTCCACTGAGCCGTCTCGGTGTTGACCTGCACACGAAGCGAGTCACTCTCCAGGGCCGTCACGGCGGCCCGGCCACCTGCAGCCGGCAGCAACATAAGTAGACACGCCAGGATCGATATTCGTACGAGACTCATCTTTTCGCCCTGCGGCATCATGGTTGGCACCTCCATATCTGTTGAAACCATCGCGGCCGGAATGCTCCTTCGAACAAGGTAGCCGATCACGTCCCTGAATACAACACCCGACGGCACATCTATCCGTGTCTATTCAATGGTGGAATGACGCGCGATGTTTCTGCCGATCTCATCATCTTCGAACAACTGCACGTCGTCCGGATGGACATACACCCGAACCTCGTCGCCGATTCTCACCCGGGTCCGAGGCGATGCGGCGACCACGCACAGTTGGCTGCAGGCCAGGTCCACGTGCACATTCGTCTGCGGACCCAGCGGCTCAACCTGAACCACACTGCCGTGAAGCACATCACCGCTGCGTCCAGCGGACGGCTCAAGCGACAAATCATGGGGTCGCACGCCGGCAACGATGGTCTCTTTCCGGTAGTTGCGAAGGCGCGCATGCAGGCAGGAAGATACCTGGAGCATCTGACCGTTGAGATCGATGACCGTCGCCGCATCTTGCGACTGGACACGGCCCGTGAGGAAGTTCATCGCGGGCGTGCCGAAGAAACCGGCGACAAAGCGATTGGCCGGACGGGCGTAGATCTCATCCGGCGGGCCTACCTGCTGCACGCGCCCGTCCCGCAGCACGCATATCCGCTCGCCGAGCGCCATGGCCTCGGACTGATCGTGGGTTACGTACAAGGTGGTGATCCGAAGCCTCTGCTGGAGGCTCTTGATCTCACGGCGCATCGCCAGGCGAAGGCCGGCGTCGCTGCCGGTCAGCGGCTCATCCAGCAAGAACGCGGCCGGCTCGCGCACAATCGCCCGGCCCAGGGCCACGCGCTGGCGCTGCCCGCCTGACAGGGCTGCGGGCTTGCGATTCATCAGGTCGGTGATGCCGAGCGTGTCCGCGGTGGTCTTGACGCGATGCTCCACCTCCGGCGCGGGGAGCCCGCGCATCCGCAGGGCAAAGGCCAGATTGTCACGGACACTCATGTGCGGATACAAGGCGCCATCCTGGAAGACCATCGCCACATCGCGCTGCCTCGGCGACAGCGTCGTGACGATCCGGTCGGCGATCCGGATCTCGCCCGAAGTCGGGCCTTCCAGCCCTGCGATCAGGGCCAGGGTCGTCGTCTTGCCGCAGCCGCTCGGCCCGACGAGCACCATGAACTCGCCATCCCGGACCTCCAAACTCAGGTTGCAGACGGCCATGACGCTATGGTCAAAGACCTTGGTAACATTTCGCAGTGAGATGGATGCCATAAGCCTCGGATCGAGAGAGACGTCAGAGAGGATTGCGCCGGATGCGCGCCCCCGCACGCGCGATGAATGCCAGGCCGACCACCACGTAGAGGACGAAGTTGAACAGGATCCAGCCGGTGGCCTCGCCCACGTCGGCGATCCCGCCCTGGATCCAGTCGTACGAGGCCAGTCCCCCGCTCCTGGACGTCGCGGCCGTAATGACCACCGCATGCACGACCGGGTTCATATCCAGGTACACCCCCAGGACGTCTTCACCGATTGCGGCGATCCCCAGCCCGATAGCCAGCACCAGAGGAAAGATAGCCCACAGGCCCGCCGCCAGGGCCACGTTGGCGATCACCGCCGTGGTCGTGTGGCGGAACCGCGTGCTGAAGTACAAACCGGTGCCCGACAGGAAGAACACGACCCAGGCCACAAGGATCGCCAGTTGAACGGCCCCCACGGGGTGGATGATTCCCGCCAACGCAAACAGCGTCACGTGGCCGAGCAGGAACAGCCACGCCGGCAGACACCGGCGCACGATTCCCAGGAATTTGCCCCAGACGATCTCCCAATCGCTGATCGCCGTGGTCAGCAGGAGCAGCCAGGTCTGCGACTCCTTCTCCGACGTGATGCACGTGGCCGGTAGAACCGTGGTGAACAGCATGCCGAGGAAGAGGAAAATGACGACGTAGCTGGCGTGGACTTCGGCATCCGTCAGCATGCCCTCCTTGGCGCAGAGGATATACGTCGTACCGAGCAGGCCGAGAGCCCCAAGCAAAGCGACGATCATGCCCAACTTGCGTCTGCCCAGAAGCGGCGTTCTCCGTTCCTTCCACAGCACGGGCGAGCCCACCACGCGGCGGACGCCCGGGGTCGAGCCCTTCCACGACGCGCCTCTGGACGACCAGAGTCCGCTCTGTCCCGCCGCCTGCCGCAAAGCGGCCTTGCGGACAAGAATCGTCGAGAGAAGAAGAAGCAGCACCGAGGCCCCCGACAGGATCGCGCTGTGGGCCGGCCAGTTCACAAAACGCAGCGATCTCGCCGATTCCAGCGCAACGGTCGCCTTTACCATCAGCACGTACGGATTCACGTAGGCCAGCAGATCGAAAAACGCGCCCGACGAGACAATCTTATGCATCAGGAACGCCACGATGAATGGAAGCAGGGCAAAGAGCATCGCCAGCGTCAAGGCCGCCGCGATAATCACCACATACGCCCGGCGGGTGAAGATGGAGAACAACAGGCTCAGCGACCCGACGAACAGGATCGTTGTCATCGTCACACACAGGCTGCAGACCAGGAAATCCCACGGCACGCCGCCGAACACGCGAACGATCGCCAGCAGCGGCAGCGTGATCGCCAGCAGCAGGACCAGTTGCAGCAGTTTGCTCAGCAGCTTGCCCAGGACGATTTGCAGACTCCCGATGGGCGTCGTCATGAGCACTCCAAGGGTCCGCTTGTAAATCTCATCGCTGATCGACGTGCTGAGCATGACGACGGCGACGGCTTGCGAGGCAATGAACTGGAACCATACGATCACCAGGATGATGTTTCGCCCCGCCTCGGCCATGCGGGAGATCTGATATAGCGACGTGGTGCGACGCGCCACGATGTCCAGCCAGAACAGGGACAGCAGAGCCGTGAAGAAAATCACGTACAGGAAGCGCAGCACGTAGTTGCGCCGGCGCCGGCTGGAGACCCGAAGCTCCTTGTCGAAGATCGGACCCGTCAGCCACGAGAAGCCGGCGAGCCAGATCAGCCATTGGAACAGCGAGTTCCGGACCCGGCCTGCCGCCATTCCTGAAGTCGCCCCAGCCTTATTCACCATACGCTCTGACCATCTCCACACCCTTCACCTTTCACGCGGCATAGCATACCCGAACGGTCCGAAGGCATCAAAAGACATTTTGACGCAGTCGGCGCTTAGCGAGCCAGAAGAACACGAAGCCCGCCAGGATGTAAATCCCGGCCGCGATCAGTAGGATGATCGTCATTTCGACCGAGTCAAACATCCCCCGATTTCCACCAAAGATCACATGTTCTGCACCATACTCAAGCGCGGAAAACGTCAAACCGGCGTTGCTCCCGCCCGAAGCCCCGGCCATAACCAACTCGGTCTGCACCATCGGATTGGCCAACATGTACTTGACGAATACGTCCTCGCTCTTGGTGGCGACGCTTAGCATTCCGGCCAGGATCGGCCCCACCGCCCACAGTCCCAGGATCAGCGAGAAGCTCGCCACCACGGCCGCCGTCGTGTGGCCGAAGCGAGCACTGAAGTACAGTCCCGCCCCCGTGACAAAGCAGGTCACCCAGACCGCCACGATCAGCAGGTGAAAAATGGCTGCCGGGTGGATATATCCGACCAGCACAAAGAGCACGACATGCCCCGCGAGCAGGCCCCAGATCGGCAGGCACCGCCGGAACGCGCTGACGGCCTTGCCCATCAGGATGTCATAGTCGCTCAACGACGTCACCAGCAGCAAGGGCCAGGTCTGCGACTCCTTCTCCGCCGTGATTCGCGTCGCCGCGAAGACCGCGTTGCAGACCACACCCATGAAGACAAACAGCAGGCTGTACGAGACGTGGGTGAAATTCTCGTCGAGCAATCCCTGCGTCTGGGATGCCAGGTACGTCAGCAGCAGGGCCAGGACCGTAGCCGCCAAACCAATGCGGCTGTTCTTACTGTCCATGCCCTGAATGAACGGCGCCCTCAGCTCCCGCCAAACCACCGGCGGCCCGTGCACTCGCCTGGGCGCTGACTTGACATGAGAGGAACATCCGGCGCCCGCATCTCCAACACGCTCCACATGGCCCGCCTCACGCTCGACGAGCTGCCCCGTGGCCTGCCACAAGGCCACTCTGTGAACAATCGCCACCGCCCGAGCCAGTAGAAGAGCCGAAAGGCCCAGCATCATCGCGCACTGCAGCGGCCAAAGGAACCTTGTCGCCCCGCCCGGAGAGAGCATCGCGTCTGTCGTAACGAAAATGCCGTAGAACGGATTGGCATGGAACAACACGAAAGCAGCCGCTTTGAAGAGCAGAGAGGAGGAGTCTATCTCGATTCCGAATCGCGGCAGGACGAACTGCCACAGCGCCCCCGCGACGGCCGGCACGAAAAAGTAGAAGACTGCTAGCACGAACGCGGCCTTGATGATTACCGCATAGGCCCGCCGGCCCTCGATGGAGAACAGCAACGTCAGCGAGCCCGCGAAGATCGCCGCCGCCAGTGTAATGAAGAGACTCGACAGCAAATAGCCCCACGAGATGCCGCCGAAGACGCGCACAATCGCCAGGATCGGCAGGCTGATGGCGAGAAGCAGGACCAGTTGCAGCAGCTTGCTCAGGAGCTTGCCCATCACGATCTGCAGGCCGCTGATCGGCGTGGTCATCAGCAGACCGAGCGTGCGGTGGTAGACTTCGTTGCTGACGGCGTCGCTGAGCATGATGATCGCCAGGAGCTGCATGGCGATGAACTGGAACAGCGAGATCGTCACGACGACTTGCTGGGCCGCTGCCTGCATGCGCGATTGCTGAATGGCCGCGTTGCCCTGGTATCGCACGACGGCCCACCAGACCATTGCGACGAAGAGCGTCAGCAGCAGGATATAGAAGAACCGCAGGGCGTAGTTTCTTCGCCGCCGACTGGAGACCCGAAGCTCCTTATCGAAGATCGGCCCCGTCAGCCAGCCGGGCTGATACGCGCGCCGCAATGAGATTGGCATGCTCCGCATCCTCTCCTCAAAAGACCTCGTGTCTCACCCGCTGGGCGGCGACCCGGATGGCCGCCACACCGATGGTAACGTGGATCACGCAAGGAACGATCATCCCGAGAAAGAAGCCCCATACAGCACCCCCGCTCCCCATCGCAATTACGCCGGCCACGGGGAGAAATATCCACCCGATGCCATATTTCACGGTCAGACAGAGGGCTATGGTCGCCACCACGGCGCTCATCCTGGTCTTGATCGTGACGCCGAAATACGAGCCAATCCCGATGGCGAGCAGGATTGACGCTACCTGCGATATCAGGCCCCAGCCTGCGGCCAACAGCGTCTCAGGACGTGGAAACACAACGAAGAGGAAGAGAGTAATCACTGCCATCGTGATCAGCAGAGGCGCGTTGCGCAGCAGAGCCGCTTTGGCCTTTCCGTTGACGATCTCCTTATCCTCCAGCAATGTCATCAGGAGGATGGGCCAGGTCCGCGCCTCCCGCTCTCGCGGCACGTTGCCCGCGCACTCGACGGCCAGGCGAATTACCAGGAGAATCGAGAGGCACCAGGCGATGAACAGCCCAAGACCCATCGGCTTGCCCCCGCTGAGGCCGACGAGCCAGAAGGGAACGACAGCGCCGGTCAGAGCAAGGGAACAGATCGCGATGTCGCTAAGGCTCCAGCCGTACCACACGCCCCGGCGGGTCTCCTTCCATACGACCGGCGATCCCGTTACGTGCTTGACCGGACCAGCAGCCGCGGTCGCCTTGCCTGCATTCCACAGAAGGCGTTTGACCGCGCGGCCGACGACTGCCCCGGCGGATTTCCTGGGACCGCTCATGGCCGCCACCGCCGCCTTGCGGACCCGCCAGATGGTCATACTCAGTAGGAGAAGCGTGAGGCCCAGCATGATCAGGCTGTTGAGCCCCCAAGGCGCGCCTGCCGCGCTGATGCCCGGCGACCACAGATCATCCGTAATCTCATATAGGACAATGAAGGGGCTGATCAGGTCCAGTATGGACGCCACCTCTGCCCAAGTCCCCGCTCGCGTGTTCACCAGTCCCAGCGAGTTCATCCAGTGCAACATAGCGGACGGGATGATGAAGAGCACAAGGACAAGAAGCACAGCCGTGGAGATGGCCTTGCTTCCGTAGCGGTAATAAGTCGATAGCCACAGGCTCAGAGCGCCGACGAAGAGAGTCGTCGTCAGCGTGACGCAGCCGCCGGCCAGGACGTACTCCCAAGGCACGCCGCCGAGCAGTCGCAGGATCGCCATGACCGGCAGGCTCATCGCCAGAAGCACCAGCACCTGCAGCATCCGGCTAAGCAGCTTGCCGATGACGATTTGAAAGCTCGTGATCGGCGTCGTCAGTAGCGCACTCAGCGTCCCCTTGCGGATTTCCTCGCCGATGGCGGAGCTGAGCAGAATCACGGCAAGCCCCTGGGCCGCAAAGAACTGAAGCCATGTAATAGCCGTCGTCACAGTCTTGGCCACCTCAGGCATCCGAGAAGCGAGCACCACGGCCGAGCCCGTCCGCACGGTGGAACTCCACGTCACCATAACCAGGAAAGCCAGCACGGCGGCGTACCCGGTGCGCAGCGCGTAGTACCGGATCCTGCGGCTGGCAACCCGCAGCTCCTTATCGAAAAGAGGCCCGGTCAGCCGAAGCGGGTTGAAGTGCCGCAGCAAATCGAATGTCGCCGCCGCCTGGATCATCGTATGAAGCGTCTTTCACGCGATGGGTGGCAGCGTCAAGCGCAGCTTGGCGATGGTCCTCTGGCTTGCGAAAGAGCCATCGCCAAGACCTTCGGTCTTGACGCTGCCACCTGGAACATAGTCTTGTGCTTCAAAGAACATCAGTGGAACGTCCTTAATGGGATAGACTCTTACGCTTTGCGCTTGCGTAAGCATGCTAGTGTACGATTCCCTTGGTGAGCTTGAGGAACGCCTCGTCGAGCTTGAGCTGCTCGGGTTGCAGATAGACCAGGTCCACGCCGCCATTGACCAGCGTGCGTGCGATGAGCCCGTCGGTCGCTGCGCCCTCGCGGAACGTCACGGAGAGATAATCGCCGACCGTCTCCACCTGCTGAATCTGAGGCAGAACCGTTAGCAGTTCCACCGCCCTGCTCTCATCGCCGAGGACCTTGACGCGCATCTTGCTCTGGATACCCAGTCGCGGCCGGATCTCCTCCAGGGACCCGCTGAACACGAACTGGCCGCGCTCGATGATCCCGATGCGGTCGCAAATCTCCTCCAGCTCGCTGAGGATGTGGCTGGAAATCATGATCGTCTTGCCCATCCGTTTGAGCTCGCGGAGCAGTTCGCGGATTTCGATCCGCGCGCGAGGGTCGAGCCCGCTGGCCGGCTCGTCGAGGATCAGGACCTTGGGGTCGTGGATCAGCACCCGTGCCAGACCCAGGCGCTGCTGCATGCCTCGGGACAGACTGTCCACGGGCGCGTTGCGCTTCGATACGAGGTCCGTCAGCTCCAGGACGCCGTCGACGATGGATTCGCGCTTGCGATACTCGATGCCGAAGGCGGCCGCGAAGAATTCGAGGTACTCGAACACCTTGAGGTCGTCGTACACGCCCATGAAATCGGGCATGTAGCCCACCCGGCGGCGAACGTCCTTGCCCTGCTTCGTGACGTTCAGCCCGTCGATGAACGCCGCTCCGTTCGTCGGCTCCAGCAGCGTCACGAGAATGCGCATGGTGGTGGTCTTTCCGGCGCCGTTGGGGCCGATGAAGCCGAAGATGTCCCCCGCATCGATGTGCAGGTCCAGGTTATCCACGGCCACCAGATCGCCGAAATTCTTGCACAATTTCCTGGTCTCAATCATGGACGTTACCCTCGTATCGCATCACTCACGACGATTCAGAACAAGCTGCCTGGCGTATTGAAGATGGTTGATGTCATAGGAACGATTCTTGACGGTGAACGGAGGCGGCGCATTGTCGAACACGACGCAGACCAGGGCCGCACCGTACTTCAGGTAGTCATGCATGATGAGCGTGCGGTTGAGACAGCCCTGAGCCAGAAAGGCATTCCGTGCTTGCTCGCCAAATGTGCCGGGATACCGGGGCATACTGATCCCCATCAACGTTCCGGGGACCCGCACGGACCGGCCGTCCGGCCGTGCGCTGTCGCCCCAGGCATTGAAAGGACGCGTCGGCACATCGAACGTTTGTGTCGAGCGGGCGGAGACCGCGCCCAGGTCGGCATAATGATCGGCCCAAAGAACGAAGCCGTTCACGATCGGGCTGTCCGACAAATTGACGATCTCCACGGTGGCCGTGGCTTCCTTGCGCTGCACCTTCGCGCCAAAAGGCATGCGCTCCAGCGGGGACTCGCCCAGCAGCGACTGCACCGTCCAGATGTTGATCGGCAGAGAGACAGGCAAGTTCGCTCCATCCTGCTGGACACAGTAGATCTGCCGCATTGCCGACTCGCGCTGGTAGGCCCAGATTTCCTCCCGGGTCGGCGAGACGCCCGCCCACCACTGGGCCGGCTTGAGGCCGTCGAGCCGGTAATCGTCGCTGCGAGGAGCGAACAGGCCGGTATAGTAGGTAGCCCAGGCGCAGTTGCTGTCCGCGATGCCATCGAGCACGGAGACCGCCCGCAATTGCATCGTGCCTCCGCGAAGATACTGAACGCCGTAGTAGGCGGCGACGGTGAAGATCAGGATCCAGCCGGTGCTCGTGAGCCAGGTGTAAGGCAGCTTGTCCAGCCGTTTGAGCACGAGGTAATCCACGGGGCCGAGCAGGACGGCCAGCGCCGAGAGTATGAGGATGACCCACCAGATGCTCACCGGCCGCATCTGCCGCAGTTGGTACAGGTGCTCCATGACGCGATTGCTGGCGTCCTGGGCAATGCCGATGCGAAGGCGGTTCTCGTTCATGCGCTGCTGGCCGGCGTCGCTAGGCGCCTGCTCCTTTGCCACGATTGTCCGCCTGCCTGCGGCCCCGGCTTGACTGCCATAGGGAGACGGGGGGATTGATGGTGCGCTTGGCTGCACATCCAGGCAGGCGGCGATCTGTCTCGTCCAGAATTCTGCCGTGTGCCGAGTCTGCTCCGCACCCAGGCTGGATGGCTCGAATCCCAGAACGGCCACTCGCCCGAAACCTGCGTAGCCGGCCCCATACAAGTATCCCGCGTCCGGTGCCGCAACCTTCTTCCAGAGCAGAGCCTCGGGTTTTGCGGAGAGCGACCAGACGGGCACGGCCGCCGGCCGGCCGGCATCCAAGCCCCATTCCGTCAAGACGCCGGAAGGAATCTCGCATGTCCGCAGGTCGCCGACCTGGAAAGGGAGCAAGTCCGCCAACGGGCTATCCTGCGGCAAGGGATGCTGACCCAAGACCAGGAGCAGCGTGCCGCCGTTCGAGACCCAGTCACATATGGCCTTCACCTGCTGAGATCGCAGTTGCGCCCAGTCGGGATCGTACAGGATCAGCAGGTCCAGGCTCGCGAAGCCCGTCCAGTCCCAGGGCATCATCCGCGGCACCTTGGTCCCCACGCACACGTTCCCGGTTCCACGAGGGGACATGCAGACGGTCTCATCCTTCAGTCGCAGCACGCCGAACTGCGGCTGGCCCATCAGGCCGATGAGCAGGTCCTGATCCTGGACGACCTTCAGCAACCGGTTCGCCGCGGAGAAGTCCCACATATCAATCGCCTGCTCCCATCGGGTCCGGCCTCGCTTGTCCCGAATGGCCAGCGTGCACTTTCCGATGTGGAAGTCGAATTTTGTGGCCAGAGGCAGGTCCAGCCGCTGGTTCGGCGTCAGCACGACGTTGTGCACGATGTTCAGCGTGTTGAGCCCGTCCTGCTGGGCCGAGAGCGTAAAGACGCCTTCGAAGGGCTCCGTCAGATTCGTGGTGATACCGACCTCCGCCGGCGTCCATTCCATGGGCCGATAGTACTCATCCCAGCCGCAGAACAGATCGACGTTGAACTCGACGTCGCGGGCTGCGTGAATACACGGGGCCGACATCAGCACAAGCAGAAAAGCAATCAGGATTCTCAGCATCTGAGATTCTCCGCCTTGATTCGTGTGCACTCCCAGGTCCCGTACGACCTATATCCGAACACGGAAATTATATGCCAGCCACTCGACGCAGGCAAGCACCAGCGCCACGAAGACCAGCACCGGCCACAGCGGCACATTGGCCCGCTGGACAGCCCCTTCCTGGGCCGCGACAGTCACGCTGGAGAAACTGATCTCTTTCTGAGGCTCGATCCGGCTTTCCTCGGCGTCCAGCAGATTGACCGCGTAGAACTGTTTTGGCTGCTCCGGAACCTCGACACCGTAGACGCCGACGCGCTGTGTACCTGGGAAACGGACCGCTCCGCTCGGGTCGGGATTCAACTCGGCCGTGGAGGCGTCCGACCGCGTGACGGTTACTGTCGCCCCGACAGGCACGTTCTCCATCACAATGGGCTCACCGACCCTGAGCCCGTGACGCTCGCCGCCCCCGGCCTGAGCGCCCAGGTATCCCAGGGCGTTGTAACAGAACAGAACGAAACTCGGCTCGAACGCCCAGTTGCTCTGCAGAACGTCGAAGGCGGTCAACAGGCACACGCTGCCCTTGCGCCGCACCAGGGCCATCGCCGGCGACTCGCCGAACTCCGCAAGCACCTCGGCATCGCGGGGCAGCCGCAGCTCGTGACTTCTGGCCGCAAAGAGGTTCGTCAGGTTCACGTACTGCAACACGGGGTGCTGCGACCGCCAATCAACAATAATCTGATTCTCGATCTCTCGCGGGGAGTTGACGTCCACGCCTCTCGGCGGCGCCCCGAAGATAAGGTAGCGGCATTGCGGCAGATGGGCCGGGATATGGTTATCCAGCACAACGACGTCATACGACTGACGCTCGGCAAAAGCGATCGGGTCCATCGCATCGAAACCGGCCGGCGTGCATGGATCGAGCCTGGCAATCGGGCAGGCCCGCAGCGCCAGCTCCAGCACGGGATTGCCGTTGGTGACCAGCAGAACCGACAACCGCTTGGGCGGTTCCAGAACGCTCCAGGCCGCGTCATCGCAGGCTAAGGCGTCGGTGCCCAACTGGCGCGCCTCCAGGACGCCCGCTGTCCCGAAGGACAGGGAGAAATCGACGGCCACCTTGCCGGGCTTGGGCGGCTTGCCGGCTTCGGTCGTCTCGCGGGCGGGAATCCGGATGGTCCGCACGGCGCGGACGTTGCCGTTGATGCCAAGCTGCACGTCCCGCTCGACCGGCTCGCTGCCGTAGTTTTCCAGGGAGGCAAAGACCTCGACCTGCTCCGGCCGCTCGTAGGACCGGCGGGCGTTCATCGCCGTGATCGCGACGTTGTCCGGCGACTGACCGACCTGATGGAAAACCATCTCGTCGGAGGCCACGACAATCGTTTCAAGGTCGCGGATCCGCCCGTCGCTGAACAGTACCAGTTGCGCAGGCTGCTCGGCGGTGGCGAGATTGCCCTCCACGCCGGGCGACTGCGCGAACGCACGGGCCACCGTGATGGCCTCGCCGAGCTGGGACTCGCCGTCACCCGGCTCGATCGCGTCGACGGCCAGCATGAGCTGGCGCGTGTCGGACGTGAAGCCGCACATCACCTTGGCATGCCGGTCGAAGGCAATGACCATCGCGTTGTCGGATGCGTCCTGCAGGGACACCAGCGAGCCGCCCCGCATCGACTCCACGAAGGTCTTGGCCTGCTTCTTTGCCGCTTCGAGCCGGCTCGGCTCGACATCCGTCGCGTTCATACTGGCCGAACGGTCGATCAGCAGCACGTAGCGTTGGCCCGGGCCCTCCTTCCAGGCCACCACCGGACCCGCCAGCGCAAGCAGGATGGTCAGCAGCGCCAGTAACTGGAGCAGCAGCAGCAGATTGTGCCGCAGCCGCTGGAACGGGGCGTTGACCTGGAGGTCCTGCACGGCCCGCTTCCACAGCAGCGTGCTGGAGACGATGGTCTCCTGCCTCTTGAGCTTGAGGAAGTAGAGCAACAGCAGTAGCGGCACCGCCGCGGCAGCCGCATATATCCCGACAAATGGTGTCAGCCATTCCATGCTGTACTCGTCCTCATATCATCGCAGCAGTTGAACCCGCCGCAGGTAATTCAGGACCAGTGCCTCGACGGAATCGGCGGAGTTCGCCTGCACGTACACGGCCCCGCGATGCGTGCAGAAGTCGTGCAACTCCTTGCAGTAGGCGGCCAGATTCCGCTTGTAGTACTTGATCAGCGCCGAGCCGACGGTGATCTCCGCCGCGTCAGCGTCCTCGATATCGAGCAGCTTCAGGTCCCCCGCCAGTTCCGGCGAAATCTCCTGCGGGGACAGGACCTGGATCACGTAGAGATCGTAGCGGGCCCCAAGGAGCCGCCGCAGAGCGGGCTCGTAGCCCTGCTTGAACATGAAATCAGAGATCACGACGGTGATGCCGGAGCCGATCCGGCCGGCCGCTACGTCGCGACAAGCCTTCTCGAAATCGGAGAAGCCATCGCATTCAGTGGTCAGGAGCAGCTCGGCCATCTGCGACAGGTAGTTGCGCCCTCGCATGTTCGCCAACTGCATCCGCACGCCGTCGGCGAACAGACTGATCGTCACGCGGTTGTTATTGACCAGGCCGATGTAGCCGAGGGCCGCCGTCAGGCGCTTCGTGAACAGATCCTTCGAGGGATCGCCCACGCTCATCGAGGCACTTGCATCGGCCAGGATGTGCACGGTCAGGTCCTGCTCCTCCAGAAACAGCTTGAGGAAGAGCTGGTTGAGCCGGCCGTAGACGTTCCAGTCCACGAATCGCAGGTCGTCGCCAGCCACATAGGGCCGATGGTCGGCGAATTCAACGCTCTGGCCGCGGCGCTTCGACCGTCGCTCGCCCTGCAATTTGCCCAGCAGGATTTTGCGGCTGATCACATCGAACGCATCCAGCCGGGCCATGAACTTCGGGTCCAGCAGCTCGGTTAGCTTTCTCATCGAGGGTGTCGATTTCATTGCCATGTCATCTCTCGGCACGCAGGAAAGGACCTAAAGGACCAAAGGGACCTAAGGGACCTAAGGGACCGCCTTCTGCTCCGCTGCTCTCGGGACGTTCTGGATCACATCCTTCAGCACATCATCCGTGCTCATGCCCTCCGCCTGGCCCTCGAAATTCAGCAGGAGCCGGTGACGCAGTGCGGGCAGGACCGACTGGGTAATGTCGTCGAAGCTGACGTGGTATCGCTCATCCAGCAGCGCCCGGACCTTGCCGGCCAGCACCAGGGCCTGCACGCCGCGAGGCGACGAGCCAAAACGCACGAAGCGATTCGTCATCCCCGTCGCGAATTCGCCTTCCGGATGGGTCGCCAGGACCAAGCGGATCGCGTAGTCCTGGACATGCTCAGCCACGACGACGCGCTTTACGAGCCTCTGAGCCCAGAGAATCTTCTCGGCGTCGGCCACCGATTCCGCCTGCGGGTCCTGCCCTGTCGTGGTGCGGTCCAGGATCGCCTTGAGCTGCTCGCGGTTGCTGTAGCTCACCAGCAGCTTGAAGAGGAAGCGGTCCAACTGGGCCTCGGGCAGCGGGTACGTCCCCTCCTGCTCGATCGGGTTCTGCGTCGCGAGAACCATGAACGGCTCCTGGAGCTTTCGGACTTGCCCACCGCTGGTGACCGAATGCTCCTGCATCGCTTCGAGCATGGCGGATTGCGTCTTCGGCGTGGCGCGGTTGATCTCGTCGGCGAGGATCATCTGTCCGAAGATCGGGCCCTTCTGGAATTGGAATTCGCGTCGGCCGGTGGCCGGGTCCTCCATGACGATGTTCGTGCCCATGATGTCGGCAGGCATCAGGTCCGGCGTGAACTGAATTCGCCGGAACTCCAGCGAGAACGCCGAGCTCAGCGTCCGCACCAGCAGCGTCTTGCCCAGTCCGGGGACGCCTTCCAGCAGCACGTGCCCGCCGCTGAACAGGCTGATCAGCACGTTATCCACGGTTTCCTGGTGGCCCACGATCACCTTGCCGATCTCGCGGCGCAGCGCCTCGAACATCTCGCGGAACTCGCGGCACTGGGCCTCCACCTCTTTCTCGCTCACGATCATCGCTTTATTCTCCTGGTTCCCGTTCATTGGCTTGCCCTTATTCATGCTGGTCCTGCCCCGTTATTTTCCGTTTGGCTTTGAGGAGCTGATCGATATGCGTCCCTTCCTGTGGCGCCTTCGGTTTGGGAGCCTCTTCGGCCCGCGGTTTCGCCGGCGGCTCCATCTCGCGTCTTGGCTCCGTACTCAGAAGCTCGCCCTGATATTTCTCCGCGCCCTCGTAGTGTTTCGACACGATCGTGTCGGCCGTGCGCGCGGACCACTGCTCGCGCAGCTTCTGTCTCCGCGCCTGCAGCCGGGCAATGGTCTGGTCCTGTTCCCGCTTGGCTGTGGAGAGGACCCAGGCTTTCACTCGTCGCAGGCCCGCCCGCACATTGAGGATCACCCGCCGGACCGCCACATCCAGCAGAAAGATCCCGATCCACGCCAGCATCAGCGGTCGCAGCAAAGGCAGGTGCGTCTCCGGAAACTCCAGGCCCGCGTACTCGTACAGGTTCACCTTGTTCGGGTCGGAGGCCAGGGACAGAACACGCCCGCCCGTCATCTTGCTGACCTCCTTCAACAGCGGCGCGTTGTCCGAGAGGTCGCGGAACTCCGGGGCGAACGGCACGTTGACGACGGCGTTCGCCAGGCGGGACTTCTCGTCCGCCCCCGTTCTACGATACTGGAGATTCACGATGTAGCTGCCCGACATTGGCGCACGGAATCGTCCGGAATACTGGCCGGGCCCCGTCTGAACCAGTTGCAGCGGCTCGCCTTTCATCTCCGGGGTGAGCACCTGGCCCTCGATGGCGGCCAACTGCAGGAACTTGCCTTCCGTATCGAACGCCTCGACGTTCACGGTGGCCTGCTGGCCCTCCACGTCGGTGAAGATCTCGCAGTCGGTGGCCTGCGCGGGTTTGCCTGCCCAGCGCACCACCTGCTCCCAGAAGCGTGCGAAATCCGACCATTGCAGCCACTGTCCCGCCCACCGGCTGTCGGCCGAGCTGGTGAACGCGACGCAGCGTCCCAGGCCGGACTGGCACGTCGCCAGCAACGGGTCCGCCTGGTGCGTGGCCAGCACGAGCTGGCTCAGGCCGCCTTTGGGCCCCGTGATCACGTACCCATCCAGCGCCGGCAGCGGCACGGTCATGCCTTTGAGAGTCTCGCTGAGCGAATACACCACCTGCGGCGAGAAGGTCTCTTCGATAATCAGTGATCGCCGGACAACCTGAGCCTCCTTGATGAATATCTGCGGCAGGGATTGGGCATCCTTGACGTCGTAGTATCGCCCATTGGTCGCCGAGGCCATCTGCTGCAGGCTTGCGTTATCCGCGGTCGAATGAGGGAAGATGCAGACACCGGTACAGGTGATCTTCGCCGCGGCGAGGTCTTTCAATAGTTGCGCCGACGGCGGGGTCGGGTCGCCATCGCTGATCACGATGACGTGCTTCTGGGCCGCATCACATTTGACCAGTTCATTATAGGCCGCCTGCAGGTGGGCGTGCAAGCTCGGCATATCCCCCATCTGCATCTGCTCGATCGCCGCGGTGACCTGCGCCTTGTCGTTCACCGGGGCCAGGGGGTACACCCAGTCATCGGTGCCGCCCCAGTTGTAGGCGAGGATGCCAACCAGGTCGAGCCGGCTCAACGTCCCGACGGCCGAGGCAGCGACCTTTTTGCCCCAGTAGTTGCCGTCAGGCATCTCGCAGGCGTGCATGACCAGGACCAGTGCCCCCTTGGGCAACTGCTTCTTCTGAGGCGGGTCCAGGTCCACCGGCAGCACGTCAGCCAGCGGCGAGCCGATCCAGCCGCCCGCGCCGTAGGAGTTCGGCCCGCCGACCACGACCAGCCCCCCGCCGAGATCATTGACGTACCGGCAGAGCATCTCCTGCTGCTGGTATGTGATGCTGCCGCAATCGACGTTCGCCAGAACGATGGCGTCCGTGTCCATCAGCACGGCCAGATTGTCCGGCAGGCCGGCGGCGGGAACGTAGCGGATGTCCATATCGGTGCCCTGCAACGCCCGCATCAGCGTCTGCGAGGATGTGTTGTCCGCATCAACCACCGTGACATGACCGGGCCCGGCCACGTACGTCATGGCGCTGGCGCGATTGTTCTCCACGATCGCATCCTGCTTCGGATCGTCCGGCATGAATACCGCCTCGAACTTGTGCATGCCCCGCGTGCCGACCGGGATGGACACGGTCTTGACGTTCGTCCCTTCCTTCAGTTCCACCGGCACAGCCATGTCGGGCGAGTCCGGCGCCAGGTCCACGGGCTTGTCGTTCAGGGTCAGCAGCAGTTTGCCCGTGATGTCGGCGGTGCTGCTGAGGATGAATCGCAGGGAGACCGTCTGCCCGCTGCGGGCGTGCGGCGGGGCCACCAGACGCTTGAAGAGCGTCTCGCTCTCGTAGCGGTACTCCAGCGGCAGAACATCGATGGGGATCTTGTTGGCCGCTGCGGTCCTCGCCGCTTCTTTCAGGTCCCCCTCCGTCTCGTTGCCCTCGCTGATGAGAAGGATGCGCGTGGCGGAATCCGGCGGGGCAATCGCCATGGCCATCTCGATGCCTGCCGCGAGCCGGCTTTGCTGGCCCGTGAGCGTCGTGTTGCGCCGACGGATGCTCGTGTCCATTGACGACAGCTTGGAAATACTGGCGGTCTCGGCAATATCCACGACGGCGATCTCGTCCCCGCCGGCCCGGGCCTTCGCCGCTTGCGTCAGAAAGTCCAGGGCCGCTTCGCTCTCTCGCGCGGGGATGGACTGGCTGCGGTCCATTACCGCGATCACCGTCGCGGTGCGGCTCTTTCGGACGAGCATGGGACGGGCCAGCAGAAGGACAAGCAACAGGATCACGACCGTGCGGAATACGATGGCTGCCGCGCGGCGTCCCGTCCCCAGCGCCGCCAAGTTGCGGCGAGCCACCCACACCATCGGGATGACCACCAGGCCCAGCAAAAGCCACCAGGGCTGACCGAGATAGAATCCGTACGCGCTACTCACAGTTGCCACACCTGAATCCGATTGTTTCCGGCGTCAACCACGTAGGCCCGCCGATGCGAGTCCACGGCCACGCTCCAGGGATACGCGAGCCGGCCCATTTCCCGGCCGGCCTGCCCGTACACAGCCAGGCTCTCGCCTTGCGGGCTGAACAACTGGATGCGGTTGTTCCCATATTCGCACACCACGATGGTCCCGTCAGGCAGCAGCGACAGGCCATAGGGGTACCGAAGCTCACCCGGCCCGCGTCCTGCGGCGCCGAAATATCCTGTCAACTGTCCGTCGAGATTATACATTGCGATGCGATGATTGCACGCGTCCGCCACGTAGAGACGGCCCCTTGTCTCATCAATGCACAGGGCCGCCGGTCTGGAGAATTGTCCCTCCGCGGCGCCGGGAGAGCCGAAGGACGATATGAACTGGCCGTCGGCCGTGAAGATACTGATGCGGTCGTTGCCGCCGTACTCGCTGACGAAGATTCGCCCGTCCGGCGAGAACGCGATGTCGGTGGGATAAATGAAGCATCCGCCCTCTTCGCCGTATTTGCCGAACTCGCCGACGAGCCGGCCGTCGCGCGAGAAGATCGCGACACGATGGTAATGCGTGTCGGCGACGAAGAGCCGGCCGTCCTTGTGCACGCTGATCCCTGTTGGTTTGCCTGCGTCAACCAGCGGCATTTGAATCACGGCGAGGCATTCCCCTTTCGCAGTCAGATGCTGAATCCGGCCGGTCTTGTCCACGACGAGAACCGACCCGTCGCCATCGAGGTCGATGGCCCTCGGGTACAGAAACTCCCCCGGCCCGGCGCCGGTCTTGCCAAACGCGCTCACTACTTTCGGCGCACCATTGCGACCATCGTCACAGCCCGCGACGAGGACCGCCGCAAGCAGCAGGATCCCCATGTAGGATCGAATCCGGCCGAGCCGCAACAACGCCAACACGGCGCCGGCCAGGATGGCGAAGAGGGACACTAATACCAGGCAGGAGGCGATGACCTGCTGGTCCCGCGCGTAGTGCATCTGGTTGAGCAGCCGTTGTGCAAAATTCGGCAGGCCCGCCGGCAGCAGGACCATCGTCGCCGGCAGCTCCGTGATGCTCAGCATCATCACCAGCAGGAATGTCCCGACCAGCACGGGCCACGTCCGTGGAAGATGGACGTGCCGCCACGCCGCCAGCGGCGAGGCCCCATCGAGCGAGGCCATCGCCGCGAGTCGCTGACGATCCGGGTAGCGAGTCAGCAATAGCAGAATCAGGGCCACACCCGCAAAGCGCGAGGCCTGGCCCATCGAGACCATGAACCAGCTCTGGCGTACGTCCGACGGCAAGCCCGCCGCGATCGACAGCCTCAACAGCGAAACAGCGACAAGCGAAGCGGGCAGAAACATCGCAAGGAATATGCTGGCGTGAATCACGAATCGCCCGACTGTCCTCTTGACGTCTCGCGATGCCTGTCCCCGGACCCGATCCGCTGTCCAAAGCAATCCGCTCAGGCCGACCAGACACGCGAGGATCGCGGCGGAACCAGCCGTCAGGAGGGACCATAGCAGATCGTCGAAATGGAGCGTGATGAATTGTCGCAGCGGCTGCAGGGTCGTGACATTGGCGACCAGCAGAAGCACGGGCGCCGCCCAGGAAACGAGCATCAGGACGGCAAATACTGTCACGTCGAGAACTCGCGATCCTGCCTTCATCGGCCCGACGACGGGCGTTGCGGAAGTCCATTCCTCGGACGCCCGGGCCAGAAAGACCGACATCAAAAGAGCTACAATCGCAACCGGCCAAGCCGCTCTGGCCACGGGGGCCGCTGCACCGGTAAGCTCGTAAAGAACCGCAAGCTCCGTGCCGACGGTTTTCACGCCGGCCAAGTGGAATGTCGCGAACTCCGACAGCGATAGAACGAAGCACACGCCGAACGCCAACAGAACCGTCCGCGAGAGCAGCGGGATGGTGACGTGGCGGAAAGACTGAAGCCGGCTCGCGTCCAGCAGAGCATTCCGCCAAATGGAGCGGTCGATGCTTCGCCGGCCCTGCGCCAGGATCAGTGCCGCCAACGGCCAGTACCAGCCGATGAGGACGCCCGCGGAGACCGCCGTGCCGACAGATCTCGCCAGAGCAGGCGAGGATGCCAGCATCCGGCCGAGCTGCGTCGTCGGGCTCAGCAGCAGTGACCACGCGTAGTAGAGCACGTACTGCGGCAGGACCAGCGGCAGCAATAGCACGAGCAGAAGAGCGCCGCTGTGAGTGGCGCAGGTCCCGAGTAATCGGCTCGGTAGCCAGCCCAACAGCACTGAAACCGCTGCAATGATTCCCGCCAGAACGACCGTGCGCAGCAGAGAGGCAAATACGGGCCGGGCAAGCTCAGGCTGCGGCTGTGACGACATAGCCGCAACTGCGAGAGCCAGCAGCGGCAACAGGACAATCAACAGCCACAGTGCCAAGCAGGCGGCCTTCGTGAACCTGATTGGCCCGGCCCCTGTGCTCACCGGAGGATCTCCTCCGCTGCTTTGATCGCCACAGGCAGGAAATCCGCGATGCGCCCGTAGTCCAAGTCCAGTGACCGGGGGATCGCGTACTGCGGATACCTTTGTGCCACGGACGCACGGACCGGGCTGTTGTGTGAGTCGCTCTCAGCCAGCAACCGTTCGAGTTCCTCGCTGAGCAGGAACTGCATCAGCATCGCCGCCGTCTCCGCGTGAGGCCCGCCTTTGATCATCGCCGCGGTGTTAGGAATCGCCAGAGCTCCCTTGCCGTTCTGATCGAGGAAGTTCATGGCGACAGGCCAGCCGTTCCGCTGCCCCGCGTACACGTCATCGGTATCCGTGAAGCAGATATCCGCCTGGCCGGTAGCGACCATGCGCACGGCTGTGCTGTTGCCCGAGACAATCCGCACTTCGTTGTCCCTCAGCCGCTGCAGAATCTCCTTTGCCCGCTGCGGCCCGTAGTGGGCGAACCAACTCGCGACATCCCCGCCCGTCGTCCCGAAGGCCGGCGAGGCCATCGCCAAGCGGCCCTTCCATTTCGCATCCAGGACGTCTTCCAGCGACTTCGGGGCCTCCTGCGCCGACGCCTTGTTCGTGTTGTAGCCGATCACACGGGCCCGCAAGGCGAAGCCGTACCAGAGCCCTTTCGGATCGGCAAGACCGGCCGGCGAACTCTCCACGGGTGGCAAACGATAAGGGGCCAACAATCCTTCACGAGCCAATCGAATCGTGTGGAAGACCTCGCCGGACCAGAACACATCGGCTGTCGGCGAGCCCGCCTCCGCCCGGATGCGCTGGACGAGGCCGACCGTCTTGCTGGCCTCCGTATCATACCGGGCGAGGACCTTGATCCCGGTCTGCTTCTCGAACGCAGCGATGATGGGCTCAGCGACGGCCTGGTCCACCGAGCAATAGAGAACGACCTCCTGCCGCACGGGCCGACGCTTGCAGGATAAGCCCGAGAACAGCAGGAGACAAATTGCGGAATGGAAGATCAGGAAGGCTATCGCTGCCCTGCGGCGATTCCACGATTGTGACTTCCGATTTGCGATTCGAAATCCTCCGCACTACCTATTGTTTCGGGGCCTGCTGCTCGAGCTGGCCGAAGTACTTCTTCACCGCCTCTTCGTACTTGCGCGGAATCTGGTTCTCACTGATGGCATCTGCGGCGCGTGCCCGGCCGGCCTCGACCACCTCGACAAAGTCACGGTGGGCCTCCCCCTTGACTTGCGTGTCCTTGAAGTACCAGCCCGCGATGACGGGCCCCTGATCCGACTTGCCCGTGACGCGAGTGGTTTTCGTGCCAACCTGGCCATCGGTATCAGAGTCTCTCGGCCCGTATCCCTGTCCCGGCCCGCCCGAGCCCGACCCATACCGATTGGCGTGGCCTTCCCGGAACGGCGACTGCCCGCCAATGCCGTCATACATGCCCTCGCCAAGAAAAGCCATGCAGTTGGACAGCTCGTTGAGCCCCGCCTGCAATTGCAGCATCTGCTGCTCCAGCGACTCGAGCGCATCCAGTTGCTCGATGGCTTCGGACAGCTCATCAGCGGAGAGCCCTCCTGCCCCCTCCGCGCAGGCAGCCATCGCCATAGCCAGGCCTGAGCACCTGCCGGCGGCGGCCTGGCCGGCGGCCATCTTCTGCAGGAGCTGCTCGATCTGCTCGGACTTGAGCCCCTGTTGCTGGAGCGTCTGGCGCAATTGCTGCTCGCCCAGTTGTGCCAGTTTCTTGTCGAGGCCGAGCTTCTCCAACTCCTCTTCAAGCTCCCGCTGCTGGGCCGAGAGCTTCTGCAATTCCTTGGCCAACTGCTGCATCTGCTCGGCCATCTGCTGTCGCTGCTGGTCCGACAGTGCCCCCTCGGTCAATTGCTTCTGCAATTGCCTCAGGAGGTTAGCCGCCTGGGAGAAGTCACCCTTGGCCAAGGCCATCCGAATCTGCTGCGAGAACGGCTCCGACGAGCCGTGCAACTGTTTGAGCATCCGCTGCAGGATGTCCCCGACTTGCATCTCGGCTCCGCCCTGCATCTGCTTGATCTTCTCTGAGAGGTCGCCCAAGGCTTTGATGGCCTCGCGCTTGAGTTCCTGCGGGTCGCCCGCTTTCGCAAGCTCATCAAGCCTTTTCAAGTCCTCCGCCAACGAGGGATCGTCCAGCTTCTGCATGACGATCTTTACCGGCTCCAACGCGTCACGGACATCCTTCTGGGCCTCATCGAGTTGCTTGGCCTGTTCCTGCTGCTTGTCCTTTTCCTTCATAAAGCCGAGAAGGTCCTGCTGAGGCATGTAGAGCAGTGCAATGGCGACCACCCAAATCCCGGCACCGTAGCACCAACTGCGGGTCATCCCGATGGGGAAGTGCCCGCGCAGGTCCGCCCGCTGGATCGCTTGCATCGACTCAGCGCAGGCCGCCTTGGCGAATGGATCGTCGCAATTGACCAGCGCCAGCGTCGTGCTAAACCGCTCGTGGAGTTTCAGTCGCTCATCGAGCAGTAAAGACGCCTGCATCCGGCTGGGTAAGCCGAGGAACCAGAGAAAGAGCACAACCGCTGCTATTGTAGCCCAAAATGCCCACACAGCCCATGCCACCAGAACAAAGACGGCAAGAAGCTGTTGGATCAATATGGCCAAGACGGCCACCCCGCCGCCAATCGCCAGAACCAAGCCCGCGTGGCGCAGGAACAGGTTGACGCTGCAGCGAATTCGAACCGCCCTGACCTTCTGCCGAAATGACTTTGTGAGAGACATGGTGCAGTCTCCTGTCGAGACACCGCGATCCTGCCCTACGCTTCAGGGCAACCTTCCGGCTTATTGTGAATCCCACATCTACTATGACGCCCGATGCTCACAATCGTTACTACCTTCCAACGATTTCTCTGCGACATCCACCATTGGACGCCACAAACATTTCCACCTGCGCATTATACCCCAGCCTCTCGGCGCAGAATAGGGTTTTCCCACCAGTCCGTGCAACATCTATTGCCGGCAAGAGGCTCGTCCGAAATGACCTGCAACGGGGCATACCGGGGATGTTCCGGAGGGAAGGCCGCTGGCGCGAGCGTGGAGGCGTGAATTCCTCGATCAGACGGCAGTCGCGAAACGGCAGAATGCGTCAACAACATGAGACGCGTGGGCGGAGGCGAGTGTCAGAACCCACACTTACTCCGTGGCTGGCCGTCTTCGTGAGCGGCTTTCAGATTCTCCGGGCAGACGCGGCTGTCCACCACGCGAGAAGGATCAGCCGCGCAGGCGGCGCATTACTACCCCGGCCACGCCGAGCACGACGAGCGGCAGCGAAGCGGGCGCCGGGATGGGACACGGTTGAGGCGCAGGAATCGTGTCCCGGGTGAATGCTCTGTACGTCACTCCTCCCTGGGAGAAATTGTAGAACGCCAGCCGGCCATCAGGGAAGCTCCCGCCGATATCCAGTTCGAGTGCGTCGTCCACATAGACCTGGAGCCTGTCCTCCTCGAAGAGGAATCGGAAGTCGTACTCTACGCCCGGCACCCACCCTGTGCTTCCAAGGCTCGCACCGCGGGCAAGTTCGGCAACGCCACCCGATGTGTCGCTGGTGAAATCCGTGTGGCCCCAGAACTCATCGGCGGTCGGAACGCCTGTGACGCGGGAAACGGCGAGCCCCTCGAAAGCGGTCGTGCCCGGCGTGGTGGATGGGACACCGAAATCGAAGCCTTGTGTCCCCCGTTTCCAGTCTACCAGCAGGTAATCAGCGGCGCTATTGCTCGTATCGCCAGGCTGAAAACCGAGGGCAAACCCGATGTAGTCGTCGTCGCCGGCCCCCTCGACGCTTACGCTGCCACGCACATCAGAGCCCCGGACGTTGAAGTTACTGTAGAAGAGCGTGGGCTGGCCGTTGGCGATCTGGGTCACCGAGTCTCCGGACGGACTGACCGTCCATGCGCCGGCCGGGAAGCCCGAGACCGCCGGATAGGATTCCGCCGTCCAGAGGTTCAGATCGACCTGGACCGCGAGAGCGGCTGAGGTGATAAGCAGCGAAACGACAATCCCCGTGACAATTCTCTTCGTAGCGTTCATCGTCTACCTCCTTGTGGAACCAAACCGCCGCAGATCAATGCAACACCAGACACATCCATGCCCTGATACGACCACGATCTCTTTGGCGAGAACCGCCCTTTTGCCTGGCACTTCAAGAGAGATGATACCGTCAGACAGGAGACTATCCGTTGCCGGCAGCACCTGTCAAACAGAAATTGCAGCATTCGATGTCATCAATTATGTGGACACGGACCGGGCCGGCACGGGGCAAACGAGTATGGTGGCGCCACCCGGTGAGTAATCCAGGCTGAGCATGCGAGTTGGAGCCAATGGGCCCAGGACAGTGCAAATTCCGAGAAGTCGCTCAGATTGATGATTCCGTCGACGGCTCACGCGTTCGGACTTGCCATTTATCCGCGATTCATTGTCGTTTCTTTCTTGCCTCAAGCGGCAATCCCGGCTACAATCAGAGCGGAGACTTGAAGGAGGTAATCCAGAGTATCCTGGGAGTTCCAGGGAGCCTGTGAAGTGTGCAGGTTTGACCGCCTTTGGATTATCGAAGCGCGGGGTTGGAGGACGAAAGGATGAACAGGACGGCGCACGTCTATTTGTTCTCGGTGGCGTGGACTGTCTCGCTGATGATCGCATCCGTCAGACCGGCCGGCGCCATGCTGGTCACGGTCGATGCGGAGACCCGGGTATTGTACCGCATTGATCCCGAGACAGCGGCAGTGACTCGCATTGGCCACACGGAACTGGACGAGGAGGACGTCATTGCTGGTCTGGCCTACGACCCGGTTCGCGACACTCTGTACGCGACCACTACACAGACTGACAAGTTGTACTCCATCGATTACACCACAGGGAAAGCCACCCTGATCGGCGACCTGGGCGCCAGCCTGATGCACGGCCTGGCCTACGACCCTTGCACGGCCAGGCTCCTCGGGACGTTCGGCGAGTCTAAAGGAGACGGACTCTACTCGATCGATGTCACGACCGGCGCCGCCACGTTGATCGGCCACATCGGTTACTTCCACGAGGACCGTCAAAACACCGTTCACGGATTGGCCGTGCATCCGGAGACCCATGCGCTTTATGGCATCGCAGCGGGTCCGGCGTCTGACTGGTCTACTCTAATCGAGATTGACAAAGAGACTGCACAAGGCACATGGATCAGTCAACAGAGCCCTCACTTTTCAGGGCTTGCCTTCGATGTGGAGACGAAAGTGCTCTATGGGATCGACAATTGGACATCGAACCTGTACATGATTGACATCCGCACGGGCGCAACCACGCTCATCGGCTCCACCGGCCTTGACAATCCGCTCGGCCTGGAGGACATCGTGATCATCCCCGAACCCGCCACAGTGGGGCTACTCGCCATCGGCATTCTGGCCCTGCGCCGAAAGGCCGCCAAGGGCGGCTCGTAACGATTGACGTTCCCTGACAGTCCGGGAACGGGACTCGCCCTGGCATGCACGCTCTGCCCATCGGTTCTCGTGCCTCGGGTGGCGCCACCAAACTCGTTGCCAACTCGTTTGACGGTGCTCAGCACTCTTTCGCTATGGATGGAAGCGGCGGGACGTGTTAGACTATTGTGTTTTCTGCAGGAGAAACGTTGATGTCTGGATCGATGTCGCTTGACGATATTCTCGGTGGTCGTGACGAGAGCGTGTACGACGTGGTCACACGTGCGCCCGGTCCGGCGGGTGAACTGCCGCTGGCCGGCGACTTTCTCGGCAGTGCACCGAGCGGCGATCTGTTTGGCATGATTCAGGACGTCGGGATGGGATGGGAGCCGTCGCGGGTGAACGCGGATGCATTCCTGCTGCTGAGCCACCAGGGCGGAATTCGGGGAGCAGACGGCAAGCCCATCGCGCTCGGGTATCATTCGGGGCATTACGAGCTCGGGCTGCTCGTGGAGGCGGCGGCGAAGGAATTCGCGGCCCTCGGCTGCATGCCGTTTGCCGCCTGCTGCACGGACCCCTGCGACGGGCGGACGCAGGGCACGGCGGGGATGATGGACAGCCTGGCCTATCGCAACGACGCGGCGAGCATCTACCGGCGGCTGATCCGAAGCCTGCCGGGCCGAAAAGGTGTGCTCGGCGTCGCCACCTGTGACAAGTCACTGCCGGCCATGATGATGGCGCTGGCCTCGATGCACGACCTGCCCGTCGCCATTGTGCCCGGCGGAGTAACGCTGCCGCCGACCGAGGGCGAAGACCTGGGAACCGTTCAATCCATCGGCGCGAGATTCGCCCGAGGCGAGGTGACGCTCGACTATGCACGGCAGATGGCGTGCCGGGCGTGCGCCGGCGCGGGCGGCGGCTGCCAGTTTCTTGGCACGGCAGCCACGTCTCAAGTGGTCGCGGAGGCCCTCGGCCTGACTTTGCCGCACGCGGCGCTTGCCCCTTCCGGTCAGGCGATCTGGCTGGACATCGCCCGGCGTTCGGCCCGCGCTCTGCTGCGGATGTCTCAACAGAACATGACCGCCGGGCCGATACTGACGAACACCTCGATCCGCAACGCGATGGTGACATTCGCCGCATTTGGCGGGTCCACGAATCTCCTGCTGCACATTCCCGCGATAGCGCACGCGGCGGGCCTGGACCGCCCCACGATCGACGACTGGAACGCCGTCAATCGCAACACGCCGCGGCTGGTGGATGTCCTGCCCAACGGCCCCGTCGGGCATCCGACTGTCCGCGCTTACCTTGCCGGCGGCGTGCCGGAAGTCATGCTCCACCTGCGAGCGATAGACCTGCTGGACCTCGATGCACTGACCATCTGCGGCGAGAGCCTCGGGCGAACGCTCGATTGGTGGGAACGCTCGGATCGGCGCAAATGTCTGCGCGAGATTCTGTTCCGCAAGGACGGCGTCGATCCCGACGATGTGATCATGCCGCCGCAAAGGGCACGGGAGCGCGGCCTGACAGGTACGATCGCGATTTGTCAAGGCAATCTCGCGCCGCAGGGCTCGGTAATCAAGAGCACGGCTATCGACCCGTCGCTGGTGGACGCGGACGGCGTGTATCGCAAGACCGGTCCATCTCGCGTGTTCATCGGTGAGCGCGCGGGCATCCAGGCGATCCGGAATGGCAATGTCCGGGCCGGCGATATCATGGTTGTGATCTGTGCCGGGCCGCTGGGCAGCGGCATGGAGGAGACGCTCCAGGTCACGGGCGCGTTGAAAGCCCTCTCGTGGGGCAAGCACGTCGCGGTTATTACGGACGGCCGCTTCAGCGGTGTCAGCACGGGCGCATGCATCGGGCACGTTGGACCCGAGGCGCTGGCCGGCGGGCCCATCGGCAAAGTCCTCGATGGCGATATCCTTCGGATCATCATCGACCGCGAGCGGCTGGAGGGCAGCATCGATCTGGTTGGCGAGGCGAATACACCGGCCGACAAACAGGGCCCGCAACTCGGCTCGGAAATCCTGGCCAAACGCCGGCCCCGGCCTGATTTGACGCCTTACCCGGACCTGCCCGACGACACGCGTCTGTGGGCCGCCCTGCAGGAAATCAGCGGCGGCACCTGGGCCGGTTGCGTCTTCGATACGGCCCGGATCCTTCGCACTTTGGAGGCGGGCAGGCGTACTCTGTTGCGCCGGAAGAGGGGGGATTCGTAGAGTCGTCAATGCAGGCGAACCGTCGCAATCGAAGGAATCGCGTGTACGCGTGAGGATCAATTTATATGGATCACAAGCAGAAGCTGTCGGGCGTGTTTGCACCGGTCGTCACGCCGTTCGTGGGCGATGTGCCCGATCTCGATGCCCTCGCTTATAATCTGGCCCGGTTCCGCAAGACCAATCTCACCGGCTTTCTCGCGCTCGGCTCCAACGGCGAATACAAGAGCCTGACGGACGAGGAGCGATTGCTGGTCCTGGACGTCTTCACCCAGGAGAAGGGCGACAAGGTCGTGATGGTCGGCACGGGGTGCGAATCGACCAGGGAGACCATCGAGAAATCGCACGTCGTCGCCCAGATGGGTTTCGACTACGCGAGCATTCTGACTCCCCACTACTTCCCCAAACTGATGGATGGCTCTGCGCTGGTGCGCTACTACGAGAGAATCGCCGAGGCGGTCCTGGTGCCCGTGCTGCTGTACAACGCCCCGCAGTTCGCCGCGGGCGTGCAGATTCCGTCGAAGACCGTGTCTGAGCTTTCCAAACACAAAAATATCGCGGGCATGAAGGACTCCTCGGCCGCCGGACCCGCCCGATTCCTGGCGGAAGTGAATCCCCAGGAGGATTTCTCCATCCTCGCCGGCTCGATGAGCTTCTTCTACTCGTCGCTCCATTTGGGCGCAACAGGCGGCGTCCTCTCGCTCGCCAACGTGGTGCCGGAAGCCTGCGTGGAACTTTATGAGCTGTTCACCCAAGGCCAGTATGAGCGGGCGAGAGACCTGAGCGCCGGGCTTATCCGGCTCAACCAGACCATTTCCGGAACCTGGGGCGTGGCGGGCGTCAAAGCGGCCATGGATATCGTCGGGCTCAAGGGCGGCCGGCCCCGAGAGCCCCTGATGCCGGTCCAGGATGAGGCCGTTGCCCAAATCCGGCAAGCCCTGATCGCCGAGGGCTTCGTGGTCGCTTGAGGTTGGAGCAGTGGATGCCATGTTGGTCCTGGGTGTGGATATCGGCACGACGAGCTTGAAGATGGGCGTGTTTCGCCTGACCGATGATGCTCTGGAGCCCGTCCGCCAGTTCTCTCAAGGCTATGCGATCAATGTGTATAACGACGGCCTGTGCGGCGACATCGAGCAGCAGAAGTGGAAAGAGGCGTTCATCGCCGGCTGCCGGGCCGTGGAAGACCTCGTCCGTGACGTGGAAGTGATCTCCCTGTCGGGCACGACGCCGGGTCTGACCGCCATGGCCGCAGACGGCACGGCCCTGTATCCCGCGATCCTCATGCTCGATCAGCGTTCCCGCAGCCAGGCCCGGAGGATCATTGACACCATCGGCCTGGACCGCCTGCTCGAAATCACCGCGAATATGCCCGTCGCCGGCGGCTGCTCGCTCGCCGGCATCCTCTGGCTCCAGGAGAACCACCCGGACCTCTTCCGCCAAACCCATAAGTTCGGCCACTCGAACACGTACCTCGCCCACTGGCTCACGGGCTCCTACGCCATCGACCCGTCCTCCGCCTCGCTCACCGCCCTGTACAACACGACGCGAAACGATCTCACATGGAACGAAGAGATCGCGCATGCTTTCGACTTGTCGCTCGACAGGCTGCCGCAGATCGTGCCCGCCTGGCAGAGTGTCGGCAAGGTTCTCCCCTCGCTTGCGAAGGAGCTTGGTCTAAAGAAGGAGCCGGACGTTCTGATCGGCGGCAACGATGCCGTGCTCGCCGCCTACTCCGTCGGCATTCAGGAGCCCGGCGATATCATCAACGTCAACGGCACATGTGAGATCAGCCTCGTCTGCCTGCCCAAGTGCCTGCCCTCCCTCAACTACAACATCCGTGCCCACGTCCTTCCCGGCCGCTGGCTGACGCTGCACGTGATGAACGCCGGCGGCAAAGCCCTCGAATGGTTCAAGAGCGTCTTCTGCACCGAACTGACCGACAATGATTTCTACAACGATTTCCTGCCCCGCGCCGTCGACGCCTGGCTCGACCGTGTAGCCCAGCCGCCCCCGGCTGGGAAATCCGAAGAATCACCCCCGGGGGCGGGGGTGCTACAGGGTTCGACCGTGACCTACGTCCCCTACCTGATGGGCTCGCGCTACTCCCTGGACCCGCTCAAGGCCGAGCTGCAAGGCCTGACCCAGACCACCAGCCGGGAAGAGATCCTGGCTGCCATCGTGCGCGGCTTGTGCCAGTACCAGAAAAACCACCTCGACGAGATCGAGCGGCACATCCCCCTGCACGACACCATCCACATCACCGGCGGCGCTCTTAACCGCGTCCTGATCCGCGCCAAGCAAAAGTGGATGCGCCCCGCCCGCTACGTCCACGAGCAAGACTCCTCCACCAAAGGCGCCGCCCTCCTCGCCCGCCTCCATCTCCAAAACCTCTGACAGTCCCTGATGCAGCGTCCACCCTCATGTCATTCCCGCGAAACCGGGAATCCAAGACCCATCGGATAGATTCTCTCCCTCGACCATGAATGAGGGCAAGCAGAGTGCTATGCTCACGCTTGCGTAAGCGTGTTCTCTCGTGATAGCCTATGCACGCCAGAGCGTTGCACAAACGTAGAATGTCCCTGCTTTTCAAAGAAGGGGCGGGGATGACCAAAGCCCAAATGAGGTGAGGCATGAGCGAAACACTGATCCAGAAATATGCAGCATGTGTCGTCCAGGACTTCGTAACAAGAGCCCGTGATCTGAAGGACCTTCTCCATGATCTGACAAAAGGAGAGTTAAAGGAGCTTTTTGTGTCCAAGGTCCTGAGGTCCTTTCTGACAGGTCAGTTCGGAATTGGCTCGGGCATAGTCCTGAATCGAAACGGTAATCAGAGCCGCCAGATGGACATTGTCGTATACGACAACCGGATCATCCTGCCCTTCATACAGGAGCAGAATATCGGCGTCTATCCTGCCGAGAGTGTCATTGCCACAATTGAGGTGAAGACAACCCTTGACAAGGGCGCAGTTGAAAAGGCAGAAGAAGCTGCTAAAGAACTCACAGAGAGTGTCTTTAGGGGCGTGCCCTTCGGGTTCACACCTTTGTGTGCCGCATTCGGCTTTGAAGGCGGCTTTGATGAGGTGGCGGAACAAGAGAAGGGAGCCAGGTGGTTGGCCGAAAATGTAACCCATCTGTTTGACATCTGCATTGCTGGGAAGTACTCTTGGGCGAACGTTGGCGGGAGGGGATGGACAATAGGGCTCGACACGTCAAACGGCTATGATGAGACCAGGAGGTTCATAGCATTGCTCCTCGACAATATACGCACCGCTGCCCAGGAAAGATTCCACTATTTTGTGGAGGGTGGACATTGGGACTGGCTTTCCGCATATATCAGGGGTTGACTGGAGGAGATAATGGGCATGACCCATTGTCCGGAGGGGAGACCCTATGAAGAAGTCACAGTATGGTGCGTGCGGGCTTTATTGCGGGGCCTGCGGGGCGACGGATTGCGGCGGGTGCCGCAGCGATCGCGTGGATGAGACGGCGGGACAGTGCAAGTTTCGGCGGTGCTCGCGGGAAAGGAATATCGAGTTCTGCTGCTCTTGCGGCGAATGCCCGTGCAAAGAGCTCGCTATGTGCATGCACGACGAATGGCCGCACCATTGGACCATGGAGCCGAACCTGGAGGAACCTGGAGTATATCAGGCAGCACGGCAAGCAGGAGTGGCTGGCGGCACAGGAGAAGCAATGGTCCTGCAAGGGCTGCGGCGCTCAGATCTTCTGGTATCAGAAAGCCTGCACGTGCGGCCAACCTCTCGATGCCTGGGACTTGCCGGCATCATAGGTCAGTTACGCCCTTTTGAATAGTTAAATGAAATGGCCATGCGTGGCCGAGATGCTTGAACACATGCCGCGTGTCCAACTCAATCTGCGAGCCATTTCATTTATCCATTCAAAGGTCAATCGGAACGTAGGGACAGTTCGAGCCCAAACGCGATGCATCACGTTTGGGGAGTCTTTCGCATTCTGGCCTCCAGCATGGATAGGGCTTGGGCCCGTGCGGCGAGCACTCGCACAATCGGCGGTTGTGGTGAATCATGCTGGTGGCCCCAGGCGCAAGACTCCCGGCCCGAAGAGCCGGAACCGCTGCCCGATGCCAAACACCTGTAGACTGGATGAGCCTTGAATCTTGCGGTAGAATCGCAGAAGAGATCTCTATATGCAGGAGCGAACATGGAATTCAGTAAGCTGGAGCGGGCTGCCATCGAGCAGATTCTATCAAAACCGATGAATGGCATGGATGGCCTGAGGAGGCAGTTCGAGGCAGCATCCGTGGTCAAACGCGAGTACACCGGAGTCGGCTTCTACACGACCGTATCAGTGCCTTCCTCGGTGCCGCCCGTAGAGGAGTACGTGGAACTGCAGGAGCAACTCCAATACGGAGCCGGCGCTACAATCAGGTCAGATCCACACGAGATGGTTGCATTTAAGCTGTGGACGAATGCTGGTTACATCGCGTGTCTTGAGGGTGTGACGACGAATAACTTCTGGCCGGATGAAAGCGAGATAGATGTCGTCGCCTGTCGCCTTGAAAGAAGAGAGGAGCGAAAGCCCCAGTCCTGGATTCGCAGGCTTTTCGCGAGAATGACGCGGGAGTAGTCCTCAACAGCTGTCTATTCCATCAACGGCTCTTGGCCCGGCTACCCGCGATAGGCGGGGTCCAGGCGCAGCAGGATGGTGTGGCCGATTCGGTAGGAGCCGTAGGTCATGAAGAAGGCGGCCAGGACGTCGATGCTGTAGTGGACGTGCATCGCCAGGACGACGATCCCCATCACGATGGAGCCGGCGAGGAACACGTAGCGCAGCCAGCTTCGCCGGAACAGGTAAAAGCCGAGGAACGGCATGGCCGTATGGCCCGAAAAGAACATGTCGTTTTCGAAGTAAAGGCTCTCGAAGAACCACGGGTAATTCACAGAAACGGCGCCGGCCGGGGTCTCCATATGCGTGAAGATCATGAACAGGGACCGCACGATCAGAAGGAGACTGAACTGGAAGGCGACCACGTGCAGCGTTCGCATGCGGAACACCAGGGGGTACAAGAACATGGAGGCAATGAGCGCCACGTAGCCGTAGATAAAGAGGAAACTCAGCTCGATAGGGTCGAAGAGGTCCAGAATGAGGTCCGGCACCTTCACACTCTTCATGGTGTGCACGTACATGCCGCAAGCGTAGTCGAAGCCCAGGCCGACCATGATGCAGACCAGTGACATCGCGATAAGGCGCTTGCACGCCAGCAGTTCCGTGCTCCACTCCCGCAGCCCTTCGCGCACGCGCACTCCCAGCGGTCCGACCGGCCTGCCCTGCTCGGCCGGCCGCAACGCCGGTCTTCGTATCGGTATCGTGGACTGCCCTGCCACCACCGTCATATCAACCCCTTTGTCACATATGCCGCCATTCTCAGCCAGTGACCCACTGTTTCTGTGAAATGGCGAATCGGAATCCGCTCGATCCCTTCGAGCACTGAGTCACCACCTTTAGCAATTCGCACCACGTTGGTCAAGCAATTTGCGGCAAGAATCGTGAGCGGCATGTTGCCGGGGGATTTGTTCCACTGCCCCAGAAAGTCAGGCCGCTGTTGGCGGACCGGGGGAGCCTACAGTCTGTACCCCGCGGCCTCCAGCCTGCTCACGAGCCAGGACGGCGGCGGGCAAAGCGATGAGACGGCGGGATTGAAAGCCGAGGACAGAGGACTGACGCCGGAGGGAGTCGCAAGCAGCGAAGAGGGAAAGCCGCCCCCGATCTGCGGCTTCGGATTTGGCACAGCGCCCTCCGGCTTGCTCGCTGTGTTCTCTCTCATCTTGGCGTACGCCAGTTCCTGGCCGATCATGGAGTATTGATAGGCCTTGTCCAACTCGGTCGGCCCCGGTACGACGAGGACACCCGGCGGGAAAGGCGAGACTGGTTGCGCTGCTGCAATGCCGCAAAGGAGGGTCAGGACTGCTGCGATGTGCATCCCCACAATCCGTGTAGACATGATCCGATCTCCTGAATCCAGTTGTGAGTTGTCAGCTCTCAGCTTGATTGGGATGGGCAGCTTGCCGCCCATGCCGATAGAACTGCTTCAACTCTGCACTCGATCCAAACACCCAGGACCCGTGCCTGCCACACGGCTCCATTCAATAGCGATTATAGCATCGCCCTCCGCCTGTGCAACGACAATGTTCGTTGCCTTATCCGGCAGAGTAGTATTGCCCTTGATCGCTGCCCACAAGCGTATACAATCTCACCCGTAGCCTGTGGGCATCCAATGAAACGGCACGTGCATCCCGTATGGAGCAAGACACTATGAAACGCCACGCCTTGTGTCACAGCATTGTTTTCGTGCTGGCATTCACTCTGAGCACCGGGACCTGTGGTCCGACGGAGTCGCCAGTCCGTATCCCTGATTCGCGCGCGGCGCTGTCTCATGACGTGAAGGGCAGCCATGACCCTAACCGGGTCGTGAAAGTAGCCGTGCTCCAGGCCGGCACGGAGCACGACAGGAACGGCAATCCGGGCTGCGAGGCCAACTTCAACCTGTTTGCGAGCCTGGCCCGTGAGGCGGCGAAGGCCAAGCCCGATCTGATCGTCTTCCCGGAGTATGCCATCTCCGGCTGGCCCTATCCTGAAGAAAAGATCATCAATGGCCTGGCCGAACCCATCCCCGGCGATGGACCGTGGTACTCACGATACAAGGCGCTGGCGACTGAGACCCAGACCGCGATCCTGGGCTGGCTGGTCGAGAAGGACGCCGACAGGCTCTACAACTGCTCGTTCCTCCTGGCCCCCGACGGTCGATTCGTCGGCAAGTATCGCAAAGTGCACGCCAATCTTGGCGAGCAGACCTGGTGGGGCTGGTCGCAGGGCGAGTCGCTCAAGCCCATCGAATATGACGGCGTCAAGTACGGCGTCAGCATCTGTTCGGACATGTGGTTTCCGGAGACCGTTCGCTGCGAGGAGCTGCTCGGCGCGCATGTGATCCTCCACCAATCCATCGCGGACGACATGGGCCATATCATCCCGACCCGCGCGTTCGACAGCGGGATTCCCATCGTGATGACCATCTTTCGCGGGGGCTCTTACGCCGTCGATGCGCAGGGCAAACTGCTGAGCAAGCTCCCCGCCGAGACGCCAAGCTGGAGGATTTTCTCGCTCCAGCCGTTCAAGCCGCAACTCGATCGCAAGTACGGCGGGCTCTGGGTGCCCAAACTGGGCCAGCAGAACCTGCGCAATGTCGAGGCTTACGGAATTCTCGTGGACCCCAACACGCGGCCGCCCTGGACGCAGGTCTTTCTCGACAATGAGGGCCGCCCGCAAACCCGGGAACAACTCCTCAAACGATTCAAAGGACGTTATGATCGCAAGGACCCTGACGCGCATTGACAACCATAGGATTGGAGAAGCACGATGCAACCACCGAAGACCATGAATCAGGAAGTGACAGTACGCATTCGGGTCCTCCTCGTCGCCTTCGCCGGCGTCGCGTACTCCGCCGCGAACGCAGCTCATGTGTCGGCCGAAGGCGACACCCTGGTCAAGTTCCCCGAGCCTTGGGCATCGCCCTACCGCGTCGATCCCGATTGCCCCTTTCAGCTTGTCAACGCCGAGGGGCGGCATCTGTTCATTCTCAACAAGACCGCCTGGCTCTACTTCGGCTGCAAGCGTCCGGATGCGGTGCTCGACCGGGCGGCCCGGCAGGGAGTCAACGTGCTGCGAGTCGCCCTGGAGGGACTGCCCTACTATGAGACGGTGGGCATCGAGTTGTGGCCGTGGGCGGGCAGCCGGGATGCACCCGCGTGGTCACGGTTCAACGAGACGTATTGGGACGAGGTGGAGCGGCGGATTCGCATGGCCGGCGAAAAGGGCATCGGCTTCGACCTCGTGCTCTACTGTAACCTCAGACCATCGGCGGAGCAGATCGAATCCCAGAGGCCCTACTGGGCGTATGCCCTGCAGCGGGTCGGCAAATACGCCAACATCCTGACGTGGGAGATTGCCAACGAGTACCTCGGCAACGAGGTATTTCAAAAGGCCGCGGCGGAGTACTTCCGGGAGAACGACCCGTACGGCCGGCCCGTGTGCACCTCGGACGGCACGACCGATGACGCCGCCTGGCCCGACCGGACCTGGATGGACCTCGCCATCAATCATACCTGCACCTCTTCCAGTGAGCGTCACGACCTGAGCGACTGGTATCTTGCACTGGCCCGCAACACGCGGTCGCACGGCAAGCCCGCGTGGTGCAACGAGTCCGGCCGGGAGAACCGCCACGGGAACAATGACGGTGTCCACCGGCGCAAGCAGGGCTGGCTGTGGTGCTCGGCCGGGTGCTTCTGGACATACCATTCGTGGGACGGCTGCGAGGGAATCGACGCCACGGACTACAAGGCCCCCGGCGACGAGTTCCTCCGGCCCATGGCCGATTTCTTCCGGGCCCTGCCCTTCTGGCAACTGAATCCCAACTACACCGCCCTGACGGTTGACGACCCGAGCCTGGTCCGGGCCACGCTCGCCCACCCGGATCGCTCGACGGCCGTCCTGTACGTCTGCACGCGAACCACCGGCCAAGCTGTCACGGGGGCAACCGCCCAGGTTCGCCTTCCCCCCGGCGGCTATCGCATCACCTTCCAGCGACCCGCCGACCTCGCCGTCCTCGGTACGCAGGACCATCGATCCGATGGAGTGCAGCAGCTCGGCAAGATCATCCTTCCGGCTTTTACAGACGACATCGTCATAACGCTCCGCAACGTGCAGTCCTTCCGCTGATACGGTGCGAATGAAGAGTTGAGAAAGGGTTGGAATATGCACCTATTGGCAATGAGCATGGTGTGTGTTGCCTGCACAGGCCTGTCGATGGCGAAAGAGGCCCCATCGAGAGCGGCGACTTCGGCGGCGTCCAATCGCAAGCAGGCACTGGAGGTCGCGGCGTTCGACCGGCAGCGTATCTTCAAGCTGGCCGATCAAGCCCTCGGCATCGCGCCGATCTCGATCACCCAATTCCCCGCCAGGCTCAGCGAAGGCGGCCCGCACGATTTCTACTCTAACGGAGACTACTGGTGGCCCGATCCGAACAACCCGGATGGCCTGCCCTACATCCGCCGTGACGGCCAGTCCAACCCAGGCAATTTCTCATCGCACCGCATGGCGCTTCGCAACATGCGAGATGCCGTGGCGGCCCTGGCGGCTGCCTACGCCATCGACGGACAGGAGAAGTACGCCGAGAAGGCTGTGGCGCTGCTGAGGGTATTCTTTCTCGATGAAGCCACGAGGATGAATCCCAGCCTGCTCTGGGTCCTCTCGCCCGCCGACGTGCCCCTGAACCGGAACTGACGAAAGCCTTCTCCATTTCGGTCTTCGGTCTGGCGGAATCAGCGGCTATAATGGCGATGGCAGCAGCGTAACGTGACGACTTTCGACAACCGAAAAGGCGATGACTCCTATGGAAGACTTCCCGAAACCCAAGGCAACGCTTGTCATCAAGGTCATGGAGCACGGAACGATCACCGGTGCCGACGGCGCAGGGCATCTGGAGTTCGACGATTGCGTCAATGCAGTCAACGGGCTCATCGACTGGATGGCCAGATCGCTGGCCGACATCAACGAAGCCGAAAGGGAGAAGATCGGCTCGGAGATCCTCGTCGCCGCCCTGTATAGCTGGACGTTCGACCGACAGATGGACGCGTCCGAGGAGGACGAAGACCTGGTCGATGAAGATCTGCTTGACGAGGAGGACGACGAGGGCGAGCTTGATGAGGATGCCTCCGATGAGGAGTTCCACCCCAACTGAGGCATCTGCGCACACCCGTGGCCTTCTTCGTGACTTGGCCAGGTGCAAGGGCCTGTGCAATAAAGGCTTATGGCTTTCTCCCCCGTGACCCTCTGCGGTCAATTCCTTGCGCCACGGCGTCATTCGCACCTGTCCCCCGTTCCCGGCTCGCTTGTGCTTTCCGGCAATAATCCTATAGAAGTGTGTTGACTTTGAGCTGGACGGAGTGTATTCTCAGGAGTATCTGAGTAGTATCAGCCGTGTACTGGTTTGCCTGGGGTACTTGTTCGTATGTGCTTTCCAAAGAAGTACTTACATCGTGTAGGATTGCCCATCAACGACTAAACATTCGATCTGGAGAATGGAGAAGTCTCTATGTTTTGGGCCCATATCCTACTAAATCCATAGTCATGGTGTGTACAATGGGATCACATGCAGGCATCCAAGCCGCGGGGAACGAAGAGAGGGCTGTGGTAATCCGATCATGATTGGATCCGTTGGCTTATTGCTGCTTTCAGTGAGCGTGTGGGCGGCCCCCTCGCCGGCCGAGATGGAGGGCAAAACCTGCACGGACTTCGGCTGTCATGCCGACCTGCAGGCCAAGGCGGTGATCCACGACCCGGTGGCCAAGGGGATGTGCAATCCCTGTCACACGCAGTCACGCCCCGTCGCCCATGAATTCCAGCCGGGGTACCCCAAGGAGACCCTGTGCCTGGCGTGTCACATCCTGACGGTCAAGAACCACGTCCACCAGCCGGTCAAGGACGGCCGCTGCATTGACTGCCACGATCCCCACCAAAGCGATTTCAACCTGCTGTTGCGGGCCGATCCTTCGAAGGATCTGTGCCTGACCTGTCATTCCAAAGACCCATTCATGAACAAGCGGCACTTGCACGGACCTGTCGCGATGGGCGCGTGCATCCTGTGCCATGATTCGCACTCCTCCTGGAAGCCGAAATTGCTCGTCGCCCAGGGAAACGACCTCTGTGCGACGTGCCACGAGGACAAGATTCGCCGGGACCAGCAGGCGCGCCACGTCCACCCGCCGGCAACCGGGGACTGCGATAAATGCCACGATCCGCACAGCTCGGACTTTCCCCAGCAAATGCGGGACGAGGACCGCAAGTTCTGCGTGTCCTGCCATGAGGACATCGGACAACTCATCGAGAAAAGTGCGGTCGTCCATGGCGCGGTGACCGAGAAGCAGGAGTGCAGGAATTGCCACGCAGGCCATTCCTCGTCGCTACCGACCCTCTTGAAGAGCTCTCTGCTTGATACGTGTCTCGGCTGTCATAATGAGGAGCTGCCGCTGCCGAACGGCAAGAGAGTGGCGAACATGGCCGCGTTGCTGAAAGAGAACCCCAACCATCACGGCCCGATCCGACAGGCGGACTGCTCGGCCTGCCATAACCCTCATGCCTCACCCCATTCCAATCTCTTGACGGAGACCTATCCGGAGCTGTTTTACGCCCCGTTCAACCCGGAGGACTACAAGCTGTGTTTCACATGCCATCGAAGCGAGCTGGTCGCAACCGAGCAGGGCCGGGGACTTACACAGTTCAGGAACGGCGATCTGAACCTCCATTACGTGCACGTCAGCAAGCCTCGCAAGGGGCGGACCTGCAGGGCGTGCCATGCGGTTCACGCCAGCAAGAGTCCGGCTCATATCAGCGAGCTTGTCCCCTACGGGAATTGGAAGTACGAGATCAAGTTCGAGTCGAAGCCGAACGGCGGTACGTGCGCTCCCGCCTGTCATGCGGCCAAGTCCTACGAGCGGACAGACACTCCCCCGGCGGCCCAGCCGGTGGGCAACACGAAGCCGGCGGAGTGAATTGCAGGAGACGAGTCATCATGGGATTTGGAGAATTCAATATGCGAGGCTTTCAAAACTCCGTCTCACGTCGTGCCGCTCTGATTGCCCTTTTCATCGCGGGCACAGCCGCGCCGAGCATCGCCGTGTCGCACCTCAAGCTGTATGACAAGGCGCCCGGTTTCCACCTGCCGGCGTTGCTCCCGCCGGGAAAGCACGTCAGCCTGGAACCGCTCGACCGGCCCGTACTGCTGATCTTCGGAGAGGCGTACCACCAGCCGACCCAGGAAGCGCTGATCGCACTGAAGAAAATCTATAAGGCGATCGGACTGACCGAGATCGACGTGCCCGTGTACCTGATCCTGTCGCAGGCTCCGACCCAGGAACAGAAGGCACAGCTCGACGCGAAAGAAAAGACCCGCACGGAAATCCTGTTGGACAAGGATCAAAAGGCCTTCGGCGATTACGGAGTCATCGTGTTGCCGAGTGTCGTCGTGGTCGATCAGCAGGGCAAGATCAATCTGGCCCTGTCCGGCCTGCCCCTGGCGTTTTCCGATATTGTCGAGGACGCCGTACTGTTCTCCATCGGACGCATGACGCGACAAGAGTATGAGTCCTCCCGGTCGGCGCCCCAGGGGTTCTCAGAAAAGGAAGAGGCCGCGGCAAAGATCAGTCGTTTGGCGGGTCTGGCCGGGCAACTGATGCGAAGGGGCTTTGCCGAGCTTGCCCTGGAGCGATACCGCGAAGTACTGACGCTGGACGGCAGCTACCTGCCCGCGAGAATCGGCATGGCGAGGGGTTTCATCCAGTTGAATCGGCTGCCCGAAACCTGCGAACAACTGCAGAAAGTGCTCGAAGCGGACAAGGACCACATCGAAGCGAACCTGCTGATGGCGTGGGTCGAAATCCGGCGAGGCGGCGAGGAGATCGCATCGGCCAAGTGGCGGCTCCACTGGCTCCTGACCACGCACCCGAGCCACCCCCAGGCCAATTATCTCATGGGCAATGTCTATGAGGCGCAGGGAGAGAAGGACCGTGCCCTGGAACACTATAAGAAAGCGGCACAGGTGTTACTGGAAATGGACCAGCATTGATCTAAGTGAAAGGTCTTTGATATGACGAGTTGCCCGTGTAATCACGAATCGAGGCCCTTCGGCGAAGCGAGAGGGAATTCGCGTGCGGGAGATTCATCGCCGCCGAGCCGGCGGGGCTTTTTCCATGCGTGCTTTGCGATGATGACCGGCGTCGCCGGGCTCGTCGTGGCGTTTCCGATTTTCTCCTTCATGCGCCTGCCGAGGCGGATCAACACAGCCAAGAGCATCGAAGTGCCGGTTTCCGACCTGCGAGCGGACCAGGCGTTGTTCTTCGAGCGGGAGGGCATACAGATCGTCGTGATTTACACGAACCAGCAGCCCAAGGCGTTCGACGCGGCCTGCACCCATCTGGGTTGCCTGGTCTCGTGGGACCAGAACGAACACGTGTTTCACTGCCCCTGCCACGGCGCGATCTTCGACGACCAGGGGGCGGCGGTCAAAGGTCCCGTCAACGCGCCTCTGAAGAAAGTCAAATTCGAGATCGCCAAAGGCGTGCTTGTTATTGCGTAGGTGGCCATGAGCAGAATAGCCAAGCTGACAAAAGCGATCATGGGCGAAGTGGACGATCGGTTCCACCTGACGCCCGTGATCGAGAAGAACCTGACCCGCAAGTGGGTCCCGCAAACGCTGAGCTGGGCGGGATGTTTCGGGGGGCTGGCCTTCCTGATCTTCCTGATCCAGATCTTTACCGGCATCCTCCTGCTGATGTACTACAAGTCGGACTCGGAGCGGGCCTGGGACAGCGTGACGTTCATCAAGAGCAACGTGCCGATGGGATGGCTCATTCAGCGAATCCATTCCGTGGGCGCCAACTTCATGATCGCCCTGGTCTTCCTGCACATGGCTCGCGTGGCCTACCTGCGGATCTTCCGCCGGCCGCGGGAGTTCCACTGGATCAGCGGCGCGGTCCTGCTGCTCACCACGACGATGCTGGCGTTCACGGGCTATCTGCTGCCGTGGACGCAGCTTTCCTACTGGGGGGCCAAGGTGGGGACCGAGATCCCGTCTGCGGTCCCGCTGCTCGGGGAGTATATCGTCGTATTGATTCGAAGAGGACAGTCGATCAGCGGAGAGACTCTGGGCTTTTTCTTCGCCATGCACATCTGGGTCCTGCCCGGGATCTCCGCCCTCGTGATGGTCATGCATTTTCTGATGATTCGACGGACCGGGATTTCCCGGCCCTTGTGACGCCGAATCCCAGGGAGATTTGCGAATGGGTGTCGATTACCGAGAACAGTACAAACCCGAGCACTTGGAGCCGTTTTTCCCGAACGAGATCGTCAAGATGATCATCGTCGTGCTCTGCACGCTGGCCCTGCTGATGTTCCTGGCCATCTTGCCTGTCTTCCTGGAGCATCTGGGGGTCGAGGGCCTCGCGCACGAGCAGGAGCCGGCCGACCCCGGGAGCACGCCGCCGCACATCCGGCCGGAGTGGTACTTCCTGGCCGTCTACCAGTACCTTAAGCTGATGCCGTCGGAAGTGCTGGGCATCAGCGGCAAGGCCCTGGGAATCCTCACGCAGATGATCGTCGTCGGGCTGTTGTTCCTCTTTCCGTTTTGGTCTCCGCTGCGGTCCGCACAGGTGGACAGGGACGACTGGCGGGCCGGCGTGCTGACCCTCGTCATCCAGTGGGTGGCGTTTGCCATCCCAGCGGGGATTCTGCTGTGGGTGCGGAGCGGCATGGCCATGCCGTATGCCGACCTCCTGCACCCGATGTACGTCTGGCCGGTCGTATGGATTGCCGGATACGTTCTGGCCGGCGTCGCGATGAAGAAGGCGGGATTCGGCGACGCCTTCAAATGGCTGCTCCTGCTCAACACCGGCCTGATCCTCATGGGCTTGCAAGCCATGGCGTTTCTCGTGGTGCTCGGACAGGGGCTCTCGTGGACCATCAATCCCTTCCTCGCCTACGGCATCGGCTTTGCCCTGTTCCTGATTGCCACGATCTTCATCGCATGGGTGCTGCGGCGGCGCATCGCGGGGACCGATCAGGGCCTGCGGGTGAAGCTGATGGTAGCCATGACGACGGAGGGTTTGATCCTGTTCCTCGGTCTGACGATCTGGGCGATGTGGCCGGCGGGAGGACTGTTCTCCGGCGGGCCGCACGACGAGACCCGCAGATTCCTGTTCGCCGTGTCCATCATGGCGTTCGCCGTCACTGTTTTCTATGCGTTTGTGATTACCGAATGGCGCACGGTGCATCGCACTCTGAGTCCGGAAGAAAGGGATCAGTTGCCATGATGTCCAAATTGCTGCTTGCCTGCACCTTCGTTCTGTCCGTCTGTAGTGTGCCTGTAAGGGCGTCAGAGGGAACGCCTCACGGCGTCACTACAAGCGGGAAAGAAACGCCTCAGGGCGCCGCTGCGGATAACGCATGCGTGTCCTGCCATCGGGACCTCGCAGGAAGGCTCGGCGCCGTGGTGCAGGAGTGGGAACAGAGCGTCCACTCTCGCAATAACGTCGCCTGCGACGGTTGTCACGGCGGCGATCCCTCCATCAAGCGGGAGCAATGTAACAGCGACGAAGAGTTCAAGGACCGCTCGCACCAGCAGCGAAGCAGGGAGTTGTCGCTGGTCAACCAGCCCAATGAACAGTTTACCAGCGCGGTACGGGGGCGCAGCGTCAGCTACTTTTGCGGCAAGTGCCACTCGCTGATCAAGGAGAAGCACCTGGGCTCGCCACACGGGGACTTGGGCAACCCGACCTGCCTGTACTGTCATGGCCAAGGGTCCCACGCCATCACGGAATCGCGAGTGGACATCATCGACCTGAAGTCCCACACGCAGGGCGGCCGCTGCGCCGTATGCCATCGGGCGGCGACCATGGAAACCGTCTCGCAGATCCACGCCATCCTCGTGAACGCCGAGGCTCAGTTGAAGAACGCTTCGGAGCAATACGACCGGCTGGAGACTCACGGGTACAGAAACCTGGCGATGAAGAAGATGTACGGCCACAGCCGCGAGACGCTCTCCCAGTTGCGACAGAGCTTCCACAGTTTCAACATGAGAGAGATCAACGAGGCGGCGTCCACGATCAAGACCAGTGCCGATCTCACCCAGGAAACCTACAACATGATCCGGGCCCTGGAAGTCGCCAAAGGTAGGCAGGCTTTCATCGGAGTCCTGGCCGTCCTGTTTCTGCTGTCCTTCGCCGGCCTGCTCTTGAGCTACCGCAAACGCTTCCTGCACTGAGCCAAAACCTGATCTTTCAAAGTGGCACCGGCACGTCCAGTAGGGTGTGCACTGCACACCAATAACCTGTCCGATGCCAAGTGGTGTGCGGTGCACACCCTACCAGAAGAGAGCGTACAGGGTAATGTACGAGGCGGCGACCAGCCCCCACCAGAGGATGAGGCTTGTATACCAGGGACGAGGGGCGGTTTTCTCCTGGGGTGGGAGGAAGAGCAGGTGGGGCTTCCAGATCCATCTTTCCGCCACACTCGTGGGCGGAGCGGGTTTGAGGTAGGTTGTCACGATGTGGAAGGCGATCACGGGGGCGAGCAGGAGGCCGGCAAGATTGAAGGAGTTGATCTCCAGGTCCAGAGCCTGGAGCACGGCAGGCAGCAGGGTCATCGGGATGCACAGCAGCAGTGTCGCGGTGGCGGAGAAGTTGTTGGAGCGGGGCCAGAGCAGGGCCGAGACGAAGACGACGACAATCGGCACGGCCATGAAGAACCAGCATTCCTGGAAATAGCCGAACAGGGTCTTCCACTGGCCGACGACCGGGGTCCAGAGCATCCCGACCACGAGCACGGCCAGCGTCGTGATGCGTCCGACCCGGATCATCTGGCGGTCGGTCGCCGCCGGCCTCCACAGCCGCTGGTAGAAGTCGATCGACAGGATCGTCGCGCACGAGTTCATCAGAGCGTCGAGCGTGGACATGATGGCCCCGATCAGCCCGGCGAAGACCAGGCCGCGAAGACCGTAGCCAAGCGGGCCGACCAGGTGACTGACGACCCTCGGATACGCTTCGTCCGGGTTCTCTAGGTTCGGGAACAGCCGGTACGCGATCAAGCCCGGAAAGCACACTGACAACGCCAGGAAGATGCCGAGGAAACCCGCGAAGATGACTCCCGCGCGGGCATGCCATTCGTTGCGGGCGCCCAGGACCCGCTGGTTGATGTACTGATTCGTCGCATAGTACCACAGGTTCGTCGAGACCATTCCCACGAGAATGCCGGTCCAGGGCAGCTCGGGGTGACTCGCGGGCAACATCAGGTGGGCCCGATCGCCCGTGCCGCGCATCGCCTCCCAGCCCCCTACTTCGTGGAGGCCCAGAAAGAAGACCAGCAGCCCCGCCGCCAGCAGCAGCACCGCCTGGATCACGTCGTTCCACACGACCGCGGGCAGGCCGCCCATCACCGTGTACACCGCTGTCACCGCCGACAGCGCGATGATTGCCCACCAGAGATTGACGCCGAAGATGGCGTGCAGCGCCAGGCCGCCGGCGTAGAGAACCCCGGCGAGATTGATGAAGACATACGACATCACCATGATGACGGCAAGGGTCAGCCGGGTGGATGGACCAAAGCGATGTTCCAGCCATTCGGGCATCGTGCTGATCTGTCGGCGCACGTAGAACGGGACGAAGAACAGGATCATCACGGTCATCGCCGGGAAGACGCCCCACTCCCAGTTGGCCACCGCCAGGCCGTGACGGTAGGCGAACCCGACCTCGCCGATGAACTGCTCCGTCGAGATGCTCGTGGCGATCAGCGAGAAGCCGATGGCATACCACGGCAGCCGACGACCGGCCAGGAAGTAATCCTGCGACGTCTTCTCCTTCCGCGAGACCCACCACCCGACCGCCAGCACGGCCACACAGTAGAGGCCGAACACGCCATAATCAAGAGCACTCAGTTCCACAAATCGGGCTCCAGTATTCCCTTAGGGTGTGCCGTGCACACCATTTTCCGACAACCGTCAACTGCCGAACCAAGTGCCGGGCGCCCCACAAAATGGGTGGCAGCGTCAAACGCAGCTTGGCGATGGTCTCGCTCGCTGCGATGGAGCCATCGCCAAGGCCTTCGGCCTTGACGCTGCCACCCGTCGAAGCACTGTGTGACTGACACCTGACCACTACCAACTACCCGGCCCATGCTACCGGCCTCTCTCGAAAAATCACCAAAAAAGGATGAAGCCGTAACAAGACGGTAACACGCGGGAGGGACATTACAGGCGTGTGGAACCTAGTGTCCGCTAACGCCTTTACTAAAAGGAGCGCAGCTATGAAAAGACACATGACCCTGTTCACCGTTGCGGTGCTGCTGGCGGGCCTGTCGGCCCCGGCGGTACACGCCAAATCAGCGGCGGAGCTGCTCCGCGAGGGGCTCTACGCCGAGGAGGTCGAGGGCAATCTCGATGCGGCCATCGGGATCTATCAGCAGATCATCCTCGACAGCTCCGCCCCAAGGAACCTCGTGGCCCAGGCCCTGTATCGGCAGGGCTCGTGCCACCTCAAGAAAAGGAGCGAGCAGGAGGCCCGGGCCGCCTTCCAGAAACTGGTGACGGAGTATAGCGATCAGACGGAGCTCGTGGAGAAGGTCAGGCCCATGCTGGAGGAGCTGGGCAACGCCGATCCGGCCAGCCTCATGCCGCCGGAGGTGCTGGTGTACCTCGAGATCGGCACCCCGGGCCGGCAGGTGGAGACCATTCTCAACATGCTCAAGGGCACGCCCTTGGAGAACCCGCTCAACGCCATCACCATGAAGAACGATCCCGGGCAGGCCGGCGGCAACGGCGGTCCCGCGGACGTGGTGGGCAAGATTCTGAACCCCGCCATGCTGGCGGAGCTCAAGAAGATTCGCGGCCTCGGCATCGGGCTCACGGACATCTCTCAGAACAATCCGCCGGCGACCATTATTGTGTTGTTTCCCGGCCAGAGCGACGCGCTTCGCGGCCTTCTCACGATGGGAATCAGCATGCTCGGCCAGGCGGGCACACCCATTGAAGGCATGACAACCGTCAAGTTCGCCGACGGGGGCGCCGCCGCATTCGACAACACGGTCTTCATCGTGGCCACCCCCTCGCCCAGAGCCGCCGAAATACTGGAGTGGTCGGTCAAGCAGTATAAAGGGTCGGCCCGCCAGCCTTCGCTGGCCTCCGCCAACGCCTCATTTGCCAAGATCAGCAAGCAGGCCCGACAGCAGAATGCCCTGACGCTGTGGATGAACGTCGGCGAGACGTACCAGAGACTGCAGAAGGTCATCCCCGCCACCCAAATCCCGCAGCAGGTACTGATGGCCGACGGCCTCGTCAACTTCAAGAACGTAGATGATCTGATCGCCACATTCTCGCTGCGTGAGACGGGGGTGGCCCTGGAGGCGAACGTCAACTTCAAGGACGGGAGCCAATCGATGGCCTATAACCTGATTCGCACGCCCAACCTGAACAAGGCATCACTCAAGGCGATACCCGCCGACGCGATTGCTCTGCTGAGCCTGACGCTGGGCGGAGCCGACACTGCGCAGGCCCAGGCCGCCGGCACGCAGATCAAGAGCGCCACGGGACTGGATATCGGCTCCCAGATCTTCGGCAATATCGAGCAGGTCAGCCTGTTCGTGACACCGGGGAAGACAACGACATCGCAGGAATGGGGCGGAATCCCGCCGGTGGTGCAGTCGATTGGCCTGGCCGTGACCAGCCGCGAGCCGCAGAAAACGCAGCAACTGCTGATGATGCTGTTGAAGACGGCAAATCTGGTTGCCGCCGATGCGCAGCAGGAGGCGCCGGCGTCCGGACAGTACGAGATCACCCTGGCCAATCAAATGAAACTCTTCGGCTACACTGATGACTCGACTAAGACGATGGTGCTCTCCCTGAGCCCGCAGGTGGTCGGCAGCTCCGTGACGGCGCTGAAGCAGGACAGCTCCGTGGTGACCAGCGGCAAGCTGCAGGACGCAATCGCGACGCTGTCGCCGAAGACGAGCAAGGTCGTCGTCGTCAATGTCGCCGGGGTCCTTGGGCTGGCCGCACAGAACGTGCACTTCCCGTCGGAAGAGGCCGCCAAGAAGGCAGAACAATCCATCAAGGAGTTGATCAAGGCCACCGACAAGACCACGATCCGGCTGCTGACGAGCGAAGAGGCGAACAGCTTCGGCGTCCGCCTGAGCATCAGCGATCTGCCCCCCATGAATCAGATCGTCGGGGCCGTCACGCAGCTCGCGCAGATGATCTCGGAGGCCAAGGAGAGCATGGCCACGGCGACCGTGAAGGCCCAGATGGCGCTCAGCGTTCCGCAGGCCAGCCGGCCCCTCACAATGAAGGACGAGAAGGAATGGGCCGCTTTGTCGTCACAGGCCATCGGCCACATGGCCTACAACGCTCCCGCCTCTCCGGAGGATCTGTCAGCCAGCTTCAAAACAACGTGGGACAACCAGGCCCTTTACCTGCTCGTCGATGTCGTCGATGACAAGCCGATTGACGACTCCGTCGAGTTCTGGCTGGATGATAGCGTCGAGGTCTTCATCGACGCCGACAACGGCAAGTCCACTGTCTATGAGGACAACGATTACCAGTACTACTTCACCTGGGAGGGCTCCCGGTTCACCGCCGCCAGCAACCAGGGCGAGTCTCGCCACAATAAGATGGAGGGTGTGGAAACCACCGCCACCCCGACGGACAAGGGCTATCGTTTTCTGATCACGTTCCCCTGGTCCACCTTGGGCGTCACTGCCCGGACCGGCACCAGAATCGGGTTCGATGTGCATGTGAACGATGATGATGACGGCGGAGACCGCGACACCAAGCTCATGTGGCACACGGAGAATGACATCGCCTGGCAGCAGCCAAGTGCACTTGGGACCATCGAGCTGGCCGGCCTCGTCGCCTGGTGGAAGCTCGATGAGAGCCAAGGAACGAAGGCTGCGGACAACTCCGGCAACGGCCACGGTGCCACCCTTCGAGGAGATGCGAAATGGCAACCTGCCGGCAAGGTCGGCGGCGCGATTGCTCTGGATGGCGATGGCGACTATCTCGAGGTCGCCGACGAATCCGCCTTTGACTTCACGGCAGGTGTCACTGTGGCGGCGTGGATCAAGCCGAACGCGCTCGACAAACCCTGGCAGGCCATCGTCGCCAAGAGTGAAGGGTCGTGGCGAATTCAGAGAAACAACGAGACCAGCACGATTGAATTCGCCTGCACCGGCGTCCGCGTGCCTGACAACAGCCCGTACGGCAGTCTGTTCGGGACCAGGACCATCACCCCCGGCGAATGGCATCACGTCGCAGGCGCCTACGATGGCAAGAAGATGTGTGTCTATGTCGATGGAACGCTGGATACCTCGCAGGACGCGACGGGCCCGATTGGCGCCAATGACGATCCGGTTTTGATCGGGGAGAACGGTCAGGTGCGTAACCGCACATGGAACGGCCTGATCGATGACGTTCGCGTCTACAACTTCGGGCTCCCCGAGGCGCAGGTCCGGCAGATCTACGAAGGAAAGTAACCTTTCAGTAAAGGACTGGAGAATCGCGGGAGGCCAGGATATGACCGGCCTCCCGCTCCCATTTTTGGCGTAAGGAGCGACACCCTGCGGTATAATCACGCTCCAAGAACGCCGATGAACGGCAGAATAAAGGTGTGCAGTGCACACCCTACGGGAATCGCTCGGCACATCGGCGTCATGTAGTCATGTAGGGTGTGCACCGCACACCACAACCTGAGCGTCATTTTGCAGAAGCCGGTTGCTATGAGAATCCTGCGTCATCTGAATCCAGGTTACGGGCAGTTTGGATGGGTCGTGCTACTGCTGGCGGTGGCGGTGATCCTGCCGACGGTGTGCCTGCTGTGGTTCATGAGCGAGGTCGTCAAGAGCGAGCGGCTGGGAGTCCGGCAGAGGCTCGTCACGCCCTATGAGAACCAGTTGGTCGAAGCGGCCGGCAAGGCCGAGGAGCAATGGGTCGAATACTGCAGGCTCCTGGAGCGAAGGTCATCGGTTCACTTCTACCGGCAGCTCGTCTCAGCCGCCGTCCAGAGTGACTATGACGCTCTGCTCGTGTACGACGAGACCGGCAACCGCCTGTACCCCGCCCTTTCGGCGGACGCGGGGAATCGCCCCTCTGAGGACTTCGCCGACGCCTGGGAACTAGAGTTCATTCAGCAGGAGTACCAGGAGGCGGCGGACCGGTACGAGGAGTATTCGCGAATCAGCGACGATCACGGCCGGCTGGCGGCGTGCATCGGCAAGAGCCGCTGCATGGTGAAGCTCGGCAACCTCGATCAGGCCATCAACGAGTGCAAGCAGCGGGCGGCCTTCAGCCCGTTGGCGGAGACAGGCGATTCGCGCAGCCTGGCCCTGATCGCCAACGCCCGGCTGCTGCTGCTCGGCTGGACGCGTGAGAATCCGGCCTATGCACCGCTCTACGAGGAGACCTTCCGCAAGCTGCTGGCCATGCTGTACAACCCCAACGGTGCCGGTTTCGCCCTGCCGGCCGACGAGAATCTCTTCCTGGCCCGCAAGGTCCTGGAGATCGGCAGCGACACCGGCCTGCTCGACAAGAACGCCGACCTGCTTCGCGGCGCCGGCCTCAAGAGGCTCATCGAGGTGGAGGAACGCTCCATCCGTTTCGCGGAGCAGTTTCCAACGACGGACCTGCTCGACGGCTGGGAGCCCAACAGGCTTCAGCCGGTCAAGATCGCGGACACGTCCCTCTACGCGGTCGCCCGCAGGACGAGCCGGGGAATGTGCGCGGCGTTGCTGTCCAGCGAGGATGTCACCCGCACGCTCGGCGATTACGCACGCAAGTTCCAGGACACGAACGTCGATTACCGGATCGTCGATGAAAGCGGAAGGCTCATCGCCGGGATCGGCCAGACGGATCGCGAGCCTTTTGCCACGCAGCCCGTCAGCCGGTATTTCCCGGATTGGACGATCCAGTTGTTCTTCAAGGACGCCGGCATCTTCCAGAGGGCCGCCGATGAGCGGATCGCCCTGTACACCTGGACGGGCGTGCTCGTCATCGGTTTGATCCTGGCTTCCGGGGCCGTGGCCGCCAAGAGCATCGGCAAGCAGGTCAAGCTCAACCGGCTCAAGAACGACTTCATCGCCACGGTCACGCACGAGTTGAAGACGCCGCTGGCCTCCATGCGAGTCCTGGTGGACACGCTGCTCGAAGGCAACTATCGCAACCCGCAGCAGGTGATGGAGTATCTGCAGCTTGTCTCGCGGGAGAACGAGAGGCTGAGCCGGCTGATCGACAACTTCCTGACGTTCTCGCGGATGGAGCGGAACAAGCAGGCGTTCCAGATGCGGCTGGTCAGTCCGGCCAGCATCGCCCAGACAGCGGCGCAGGCCGTCAAGACGAAGTTCAGCCGCGGCTCGTGCCAGTTCGAGACCGACATCCCCGAGGACCTGCCCACGATCAAGGCCGACCACGACGCCATGGTCACGGTCTTAGTCAACCTGCTGGACAACGCCTACAAGTACTCCTATGACGACAAGCGGATCAAGCTGAGCGTCGCGAGAGACAATGACAAGGTATGTTTCACCGTCTGCGACAACGGCCTCGGAATCCCGCGCAGGGCCTTCAAGAAGATCTTCCGCCGATTCTACCAGGTGGACCGCAGCCTGTCCCGCCGGACCGAAGGCTGCGGTCTGGGTCTGAGCATCGCCAAATTCATCATCGACGCCCACCAAGGCACGATCTCCGTGGACAGCAAACCCAACCAGGGCAGCACCTTCACCGTCACCCTCCCCGCCGCCCCACCCACGCCTCCGTCTCGTACGCAAGACCCCCAAGCAACATGAGCCAAACACCGGCCCCGCGCCACCTCAGGGGCCCTGCCGAAATCAGCATGGTGGCCCCCGAATTCCCCTTTCTTCCCACGATTTCCTTGAATTCCGCCGGCCCCCAGCATAGAATGAACACGGCGGATTTCTGTTGTGTGCCATCTGTGCTACAAGCCGGCAACAACTGAAAATCCTTTCCAGATGATTGTGGTGAGCCTTTGTAACTTCCAGGTATTAAGGGACTTAGGACTCGTAAGGCAATAGATTCGGAAATAGCTCAAGTTTGACCGCTGGCCATGCCGACAGGATAGGCATGGAACGAAAATGGCTACAAATCCGTGTCTTGCCGAT
>Ga0214473_10000450_pt1 | contig 58036 bp, 45 predicted proteins | sample RVTome_7_FD_203509 | JGI IMG/M metagenome (GOLD analysis project Ga0214473, IMG submission 203509) | Soil microbial communities from uranium-contaminated site in the Upper Colorado River Basin, Wyoming, United States - RVT98D197 | ecosystem: Environmental > Terrestrial > Soil > Contaminated >... | reverse complement strand
TCCTCGCGATGCTCTTCAACCATCCGCACGGCCCGTTCCCGGACCTCCGGTGAATACCTGCTTTGTCTTGCCATGACAGTAATCTCTCACATAATTCTGTCTCCGGCAAGCCCGGAACGGTTCACCCATCCAGCTGAGTTTCATAGACTCCGTCAGCCACTCGGCTGCCAAAGGTGGTGGTACCGTAATACTCCTTGATCTCCCAAATCGCGGTTGGGTTCTCAAGTGAGGGGTAAGCCCCATCGACCCGCCGTGATAGGGTTTTGACCAGCTTGCCCGCCGTGTCTCTCACCGTTGCAAGCTGACGAGGGTCGTCCACAAAGCCCAATCCCCCAAGATAATGTTCTGCAATCACGTTGACAATACACGTGAGAAAAGCTCGATGTCGTTTCACTCCCTTTTGCTTGTTAAAGGGTAGGTAGCATTTTGGTTTGTACTTCTTGTTGAGTTGAGAAAACTCCGCTTTGGCCTGACTTCGGTCCATCAGATGGTCGCGAATGTCCCTCTCCAATGCCTCTGCACGAAAGTTCAGGTACTTACAGACACGCTCGACGGTCGCGTTGCTGGCGGCAAACCGCTGTGCAAAGGGCATCAACTCTGTATACTTGAATCGGCGAAGGGGCTTGTCAGTTTGCCCCTTCCTTGCCCTTAATGAGTAGCCTAGGCTTTCTGAAATACAGCGGACCAACGCCCAGAACTCGGGTGTTTCTTTCTGGAAGCTAGCATTGGGTTTCATTACCGCACCTTCTTCAGGAGCATGTATGGTTCGATGCCCAGTGCCGCCGCTATCTTGGCGATGTTCTCTGCAGAGACGTTGCGTTCCCCGCGTTCGACGGCCCCCACGTATGTCCTGTGCAGACAAGCTAGGTCAGCAAGGGATTCCTGTGATAGCCCTTTCCGCTTCCTGAGTCGTTTTACGTTAGCACCTATTGACTTGAGGATATCGCTCATGCCAGCTAAGGTAGCCCCCTGCCGCCTATGAGTCTACAGACTATAAGTAGCAGGTCCCGCCCTACAAACACCCGGGCGCGGGGCCTTCAGCGAACATCCAATCCACCAGATGCACCAGATCGGCAATGTCACCCGCCGTATCATCGGCGTTGACATCAGCGCAAAGCCCTGGGCCACCCTGTCGAGCTACGCCCAAGGGCTGCCAATATCGATAATAAGAAAAGAGACCGGTTGAGAGCCGGTCTCTTTTTCATGCCTTGGTGGCAGTAAAGCTCAACTGAAAAGAAGCGCCTACTACCAGCGGCCGCCCCGGCCGCCGCCGCCGCCGCCGCGCTGTTCGCGCTGGCGCGCTTCGTTGACGTTCAACGTGCGTCCCAGCAACTCCTGGCCGTTCAGGCCGTTGATGGCGGCTTGGGCTTCCTCCTGGCTGGACATCTCGACAAAGGCAAACCCTCGCGGCCTCCCACTGTCGCGGTCCGTGATGATGTTGACGCTCTTGACTTCTCCGTAGTCTTCGAACGCCTGGCGTAACTGTTCTTCCGTCGTGTCAAACGACAGATTGCCGATGTAGACCTTCATTCTACACTCCGATTTCGTTCATCCCGACCCGACCCTATCTCGCGACCGGATCGTGCTTGTCGAGATAAACCCGTTAATGCGCCCAATTGCGCTTCAGTCTCCATATTGAGCTTTTTCAGAGGTTTGACTAGATAAGCAAAGCTACGACAAAAGCGGTGACGGAAACCAACACATATATGTAAATTATATCGGTTTATACGCACGAAGTCAAGAGGTGATGGCAAGTTTTTAGCGCTAGCCCGGTCAAGGGGGCCCGCTGATAAACCCTCAGTTACATCATCGCGAGTCCACTGGCCACAAGTGGCTCTTAAGGGCGGACGTGGCGATCTCAACCGGTTGGCAGTCATGACGGATGAGAATGCCGCGCCCGCCGGGGGCGGGTTCGCATTGATGTGTTCGAGGGTTAGGTGCTGTCAGGCGCCCCCGCCTGACAGCGGTTAGCTCGGAGGGAAGGCGTCGGGCGAGGGCGCTCGACACCATCTTCAAACTGTCAGGTGGTCAAGCGGCGGTCAGCCTTGCTTGGCTCCCTTGGTGATGTCCCAACCCGGGAACTCGGATAACAACCGCACCTCATTGTCAATCCGCTCAGGCGGGATATCAGTTCTGTCCGCTGCCATTTTACCATGTATATAAACGGCCCAGTTTGTCCGATACAATCAGGTCGGGCGACGGAAGTGGGAAAGGCCAATTGCTTGATTTTCAGGCGATTCTGACCGGTTCCGTGACATAAATCAGTAGCCGCCATGACCAATGTCATTGCAGAATCATGGCTATATTGGTTAAACTTGCTTATGAGGTTGTGGAAGTTTCCCAACCGGATAGCAGCACGTCATACCGGCGCGGAGTTGTTCTACAGGAGAATTCGACTGGACGTGGACAGACAAATATTCCGACCGGGGGTTCTTCGGGGGACGTGCGGATTTTGACATAGGTTGAGTTAATAGAGGTTTCCCTTTTACCGGCGTTGGTCTAACGATCAACACATCCGATCGGATGTCTTAAGGCGTACGGGCCGGATGAGTGAAACCCTACAGTGCGGAGCCACACTATGGTAGTGACGGATTTGTTACGAGTTCAGAAGAGAGCCATTGAGAACAAGAAGGTCCTGAACGAGGCGTACGATTACTCCAAGAAAGTGTCATTTGTCCGAGGGATGCGCGTGGACTTGGACAACTGCGTGATGTTGTTCATATCGGGCACGGCCTCCGTCGACGAGAACGGCGAGTCGATTCATCATGGGGATGTGCGGGCTCAGACGCGTCGCACCTTCACCAACATTCAGGGCTTGCTGGAAAGCGAGGGCGCCGACTGGCACGATGTCGTCCGCACCACCTGCTACCTGGCCGATTTTCGAGACTATGACGCTTTCAATGAAATCAGGAATGCCTTCTACGAAGAAGAAAAGCTCGACCCCCTGCCGGCCAGCACCTGCATCGAGGCTCGCATCTGCCGGCCTGAGCTGCTGGTGGAGATCGAGGCTATCGCAATGATCCCGAGAGATCGTATCGAATGAACTCAGTTCGGCGCCATGGAGGCCGCCTTCGCGCGGGACTCGTCTGGGTCGCTCTGGTGACCTTCTTCGCGACCATCTCGCCGTGTGCTCAGCAGGCGGGAGATCAGGAAGCCGTCGGGAGTTCCTCTGTTCAGAATGTCGGGCCAACGACTGGGTCTGAGAAAAACCCCCCCGCGCGCTCCGGGGAATCCGAAGATACCATTGGTAACTACGGCAATGCTCCCAGCCGAATCCTGCCATATCACGGATTCCAAAAGCCGTATAAATACCACTTCACGAAACAGATTCAGTTTCTGGGAACGGGCCGGGACGACACGCTAAAACTGCTTCCGCAAACCGTGCGGATAGGGCTCTTTGCTCCGGTCGGCACGGCGCCTGACGCCGATCTGGGCGAGTTGATGCTGAAGGGGGCGCGATTGGCCATCGAGCAGGCCAACGCCGCTGGCGGTTATCAGGGAATCCCCTTTGAGTTGATCTTCAGACCGGATCTGGGGCTATGGGGCGCCAGTTCCAACGAGTTGGTTGGCTTCAAGTACCAGGACAGCGTCCTGGCGGTTCTTGGCTCGATCGACGGCGCCAATACGCATATCGCCCTGCGGGTCGTTTTGAAACTGGAAATGCCCATGATGACCACCTCGACCGACCCAACGATGACCGAAACGAATGTTCCGTGGCTGATGCGCTGCATGGCCGACGACCGGCAGCAGGGCTACGCGCTGGCGGCCCACATCTTCGGCGAGTGCGGCATCAAAAAAGTAGTCGCCTTCCGGGTCAGTGATCGCTACGGTCGGATGGGGATTATGGAATTCGGCGGCGCCGCCACCCGCCTGGGGTTTCCGTTGCGCGCCGAACTGCAATGGAAGCGGGGCGACCGGGATTTTTGCGCGCAGCTTGACCGACTAACCGAGATCAAACCGGAGGCGGTCGTGATCTGGGGCAATTCGGCCGACGCCGCCGCCATCGTCAAGGCGATCCGGCAGAGGGAACTGCCTGTTCGCATTTTCGGATCGGACCGCATGGCCTCCCGGGCCTTCCTGGAAGCGGCCGGCGAGGCGGCCGAGGGTGTCACCGCGGCGGCCAGTTACGACCCGACCCGCGACGATCCCCGACTAAAACGGTTCGTCGAGACTTTTATCGAGCGGTTCGGGCAGGAACCTGAGGCGCACGCCGCCCACACCTTTGACGGTATCAACATACTAATTGAATCAATCCGCACGGCGGGGCTGAACCGGCCGAGAATCCGCGACGCCATGTACAATTGCACCTATTACGAGGGTGTGACCGGTCCGATCGTGCTGGATGCCTCGTTGAATGATGTCGGTCCCGTTTACATCGCCACCGTGGAGAAGGGAAGTCTCGTTTATCGCGAAGCGGATTTCGTTCAGTACTCAGATCGGCCCATCGGTTCCGAGCCATACAGAACTCTGGCGCAGTCGCCGCCGGTGGTGCGATCACCTGACGACGTTGCGACCAATCCGGGAGACACTATTCGCGTCGGCTGTTTTCTTCCCCTGGACGAACAGGGCCAGGTGGTGGTTCGCGGTATTCAGGCGGCGTTATCGCAGGGTTCGACTCCGAACGCGACCCCGATCGAACTTCTGGTCCAGGATTCGCGCGGAGCCTGGGGCGGCAGTTCCGACGAATTGGTAGACATGGTATTCGCCGACAAGATAGTGGCCCTGATCGGCTCCACCGAACGTCGCGGTACGCACCTGGCTGAGCTTCTGGCCGCCAAGTTCCACTTCCCGGTCCTGTCTCTTTGCGGCAGCGATCCAACTATAACTCAGATACCGCTGCCGTGGGTTTTCTGCCTCGCGCCTGGCTGCGACGTAAGGCGAGAGTCCCGGACGGACCGGCGGGAGGGAGAATTCCAAGCGGATCCTGATTTCGTGCTCGGCTACGACGCCGGCGCACTGTTGGTCGAGCGCATCGGAGAAGGGAATCGCACCCGGAAGAAACTGCGGGACGAACTGGCCGGCGGTTCGTGGCACCAGGGCCTCACGGGGACCTTTCGGTTTGACGCCTTGGGAAATCGAATCGATGCAAATAGTACGCCTGTGAGAGCGTCGAGAGCGCCCTCACTTCGAACGGTGAGAGGATTACTGCCATAAGCAGATCGACATAGCCGGTTTACCAAGGGTCAAGAGGCGGTCCGCCGGAGTCAGCAGCGGCTTCGCCGGTGGGAACGATCTCTCAGGGCCCTTAACAGAGAAGGCAGGAAGAAGCGCATAATGATCGTCCTCATGAAGCCAAGCTGTTCTCAAGACCAGATCGACCACGTTATAGAGCTTCTTGATGAGATGGGCTGCGACCACTGTGTTATCAACGGCTCCAAGCAGCAGGTAGTTGAGGTGCTCGGCGCCCGCGATCGTCTGGATCGCCGGCGGTTGGAGAGTGCGCCGATGGTGGAGCGGGTGCTTGACAAATCAGCGCCGACGCTGGCCGCCGATCGCCAGCCGGGCGACCGCACCCGCGAGATTCCCCTCGGGGCATCGGCTACCATCGGCGGCGCCAAGATCGCCTTAATCGCCGGACCGTGCGCCGTGGAAACCGAGAGCCAGATTATGGAGATTGCTGCGGCCGTGAAGGAGGCGGGTGGTGTCGGCTTGCGCGGCGGCGCTTTCAAGCCCAGGACTTCTCCCTATTCGTTTCAGGGACTGGGTGAGGGAGGCCTGGAGTTGCTGGCTCTGGCGCGTGAAAAGACCGGGCTGGCCATCGTCACCGAGGTCATGTGCTGTGAGGATGTTGAACTGGTGGCCAGGTTCGCCGACGTTCTTCAAGTGGGTTCTCGCAGCATGCACAGTTCGCCGCTGCTGACCGCGGTGGGTCGGCAGAGCAAACCCGTTCTGCTCAAGCGGGGATGGTGCGCGTCGCTCATGGAACTGCTGAATGCCGCGGAGTATATCATTAAGGCTGGCAATCCCGACGTGATTTTCTGCGAGCGGGGCATCCGCACCTTCGAGACCTTTACACGCAACACGCTGTCTCTGTCCGTGGTCCCGGAACTCAAGCGCATCTCCACTCTGCCCGTCGTGGTCGATCCCTCGCACGGCACCGGACGACGCGACCTGGTGGCGCCGATGAGCAACGCCGCCGTCGCTTGCGGCGCCGACGGACTGTTGATCGAAGTCCACCGAGACCCCGATATCGCCTGGAGCGACGGCGATCAGTCGCTTCATCTGGACCAGTTCAGAACCCTGGCGGCGGCGTTGCGCCCGTTCGTGGCCGCTGCAGGTCGCGAGGTCTAGGGCGCATCAATGGGATCGAAACCATGGGTGGACCGTGCCTGGCCTCGAATTACTCCGGCGTGAGACAACAATGAACATCGCCTCGAGACTTGGCACATCCCATCGGCCACTCATCACATCAAAAGCTCTGGGCACTCTCTTTATCCTGCCGGCATGGTTTGCCTTGGCGTCCGGTGAGACCAGTGGCGCCGGGCCGAGCAATTTGGCTTTCGTGCAATTGCCCGCCTCGGCCGTTCAAGGGGTCGGGGGAGACATCGACAATACCATTCTCTCCGGCAGGTATCTCAGGGGCATGGAGATCGTACTGGCCGGCTGCGAGGACGTGGCCGGCAGTCGGCGAGTCGCGACACAAGGGTTCATCTGCGCCACCGATCCGACTTTCAGTGGGGACGGGACACGTTTGATGTTTTCGGCCAAACGGTCGCTGAGCGAGCGGCTGCAAGTCTGGGAAATGTCCATTGATGACCCCGATCCACGACCGGTGATGACGTGCGATGCGGACTGCTTTCATCCGCTGTATCTGCCCAACGGGCATATTGCCTTTGTCTCCACCCTCGCCCGCGAGTACGAGGAACATGGCGGCCGGTATTCGCTCTCGTTGTATGAATGGGCGTCCGACTACGACGCCCCGGTTCGCCTGACCTTCAATCCCAGCAGCGACTTCGATCCTGCTCTTCTCGATGACGGACGTCTTGTCTACAGTTCGTGGCAGCACGTGGGGAGTCATCATTGGCCCGGCGGCAACGTGGCTTTGCTGATGATCAATTGGGACGGCACCGGCTTGTTTCCCTTCACCGGCAATCATCGCGAGCCGTGGTTCAAACGGGGCGCCGCGGTGCTCAAGGATGGGCTGATTGCCTTCATCCAGGCCGACGACCTCCTCGATTTCGGCGCCGGTGCTCTTGTCACCGCCGACCTGAACGACCCCTTTGCACCCTACCATCAACTAGTGCCCCCCCAGGAGTACCAGGGCAGCGACCTGGCGCCCATGCCGGACGGCTCTCTTCTGATCTCGGCGCGACCGGTCGATGATCCGAGTGCATCATTCGGTCTCTATGTTCGTGAGGGTGACCAATTGACGCCGCTGCACGACACTCCCGATCATCACGAACTGAACCCGGTCGTTTTCGATCCGGATCGCGATCCCGACACCCGCTTCAGCACCGTGGCGCCGGGCACACCCTATGGCTACTTGCTGGTTCTGAACTGTTTCGAGACCGACCGGGTCGATCAAGCGACTCTGAACAGCGAAACGGTCAAGGCCGTTCGGGTCATCGAGGGCATGCCGGTAAAGCACGACGGGGATCGACAGCCGGTCTTTCTCTCTGTGCCCGGTCGAGACGATGAACCGCTGATCTGCGCCCATTCAGCCACGAACTATATTCCGGCGCGCATCTTGGGCGAGGTGCCTCCGGCCTCCGACGGCTCGATTTTCCTGAAGCTGCCGGCCGACCGCCCGCTTCGATTGCAACTCGTGGATCAAAAGGGCCTGATAGTGATGAACGAGCGGGCGTGGTTCTGGGTGCGGCCTAATGAACGGCGGGTCTGTGTCGGCTGCCACGAAAACCGCGAACTCGCTCCGGACAACAAAACCGCCATAGCGGCCAAACGCATGCCCACCGACCTCACCGACTCGGCCGGCTGGCAGACGATTTCTTTTCGTCATGACATTCAGCCGATTCTGACGGCCAGTTGCGCCGTCACGGGCTGTCACACGCCGCCCCGGCCCACGGCTAACATGAATCTCAAATCGGATGAACTGAACGGCGACAAGGATGCCGTGCTGGCCGATCGTTTCGATCCGGCCTACGCCAACTTGATCAGGCGGCAGGATGGGAAGTCGTTTGCGATAGGCGGGCGTCTGATTCATCCCGGCGACTCGCGCGCCAGCCCCTTGATGTGGATGCTCTACGGGCGGGCTCTGGGGTCTCAGTACGCCCCGGCGCCGTTCGACACACCGATAAACTCAAGTCACCCCGGTCCTATGCTGTCGGAGGAGCGTCTCAGGATGTTCCGCGCCTGGATCGATCTGGGCGCCATCTACGACGACCAACTCCCCACCGGCGCCTGGTCCCAGGAATCGTCACGGGAGACAAAGGAGCAAGGCGATGGCCGCTAGTCCTGACAAGTACGTTTTGGACTCATTCGGAAAATCGGAGTTGCGACCAAGAGTCTCAAGCGCTCGAATGTGGGCCGGGATCACACTGGGTGTTGCTCTGCTGATGCTTGGGGGACAGGTCTCGGCGGCAGCGGAAGGGCCGGAGGCTTCGGAGTTCCTGTTCACCGATGTGACCATCGCGGCGGGGATCGACTTTGTCGAGACCATCGGTGACGACGAGATGAGCAACATTGTGGAGTCGGCCGGTGTCGGTTGCGGTTTTTTGGATTTTGACAATGACGGGTGGATGGATATCTACTTGATCAGCGGACACTGGTCGGAAGGGCTTTCCGATCCTGAGTTCGAGCCGGGGGAGCGCGATCGACTTGCCAAGGCGACCGACCGGCTCTACCGCAACCGGGGGGACGGCGTGTTTGAAGACGTGACTGCACAAGCAGGGCTGGCTACACCCGCTTTCGGCATGGGCGTGGTCACCGCCGACTACGACAACGACGGCGACGTTGACATCTATGTGACTAACTACGGACCGAATTTTCTGTACCGCAACAACGGTGACGGCACGTTCACCGACGTGGCGGCCGACCTGGGGGTGGAGGTCCCGAGTTTCAGCATCGCGGCGCTGTTCGTCGACTACGACCGCGACGGCTGGCTGGATCTGTACGTGGGAGGATATCTGGTTTTCGACGCCGACTATGATTACTACTACGCCGCGGACGCCTTCCCCGGTCCGCTCTCCTATCCGGGTCTGCAAGACCGGCTGTTTCACGGCAACGGCGACGGGACTTTCACCGACGTCACGGAGCAGGCCGGCATAGCTATCGACCCCCTCGGACGAGCCATGGGCGTCGGCGGCTTCGATTACAACAATGACGGGTTGATGGATATATTCGTTTCCAACGACGCCATGGAGAACTTCCTTTTCCACAATCGGGGCGACGGTACCTTTGAAAACCGCGCCTGGGAACTGGGTGTCGCCTTTGGCGAGGCGGGGGACGCTACGTCTGCGATGGCGGCCGAGGTGGGGGACGTTGACGGCGACGGAAACTTCGACCTGTTCGTCCCGGATATGAAGTACTCCTGCTTTTACTACAACACGGGACGTGATTACTTCGAGGATCGGTCGGCGGCGTCGGGGGTGGCTTCCGTCTGCGGCCAGTACGTCAGTTGGGGTTGTGTCTTGGCCGACTTCAATCTGGACGGCCACCTCGACCTGTATATCAGCAACGGTGGCGCCCATCACCTCGAGGCCGAAGAAGACTTACTGTTTCGCGGCGACGGCCGGGGCGGCTTTCAGGACGTTTCCCAGAATGCCGGTGACTGGGTGTACAGCAAGCATGTCAGCCGAGGCGTGGCCGGCGGCGATTTCGACAACGACGGCGATGTCGATCTGTTGGTGGCCAGCCTGAACGACCGACCGGTCCTGCTTCGCAACGACTCGCCGCGAGACGGGAAACACTGGTTGAGTATCTACCTGAAGGGTCGGACGGGCAGCAACCTCGACGCCATCGGGTCCGTGGTCAGGGTAACGGCCGGCGGGCACGCCATGATACGTCAGCGCATGAGCGGCGGCAGCTACCTGTCGCAGCACGACCCTCGCATATTCTTCGGTCTCGGCGAGCACAAGGAAGCCGATTCGCTGGAAATCAGATGGCCGGACGGCTCCTACCAGGTCGCGACAAAAGTCCCGGCCGATACCATGATCGTCATCACACAGGAAGGCGGCGCCGACCGCACCGGCGAGCGATAGAAGATGAGACCCTTTTATGGGAGACGTGAATAGTGACACGATGCGCGATTAAGATGATAGCGATGCTGACCGTCGTTTGCGGTGTGCATGCAGGCGTTCTTGCTTCGGGGATCGAGGCTGCCGGGCGGCGCGGACCGTCCTTTCTGTATGCCGAAACCGCCGGCGAGAAACTGCTCGTGCTGTGCGAGAAGAGCGGCACGGTCGCCCGGGTCGACCCGGTCTCTGGTGATATCGAGACCGAAACCGAAGTCGGTGCGTGGCCCTACGCTCTGTCGGCGCATCCCGAGGGTGAGCGACTCTATGTCTCCTGCCGCCGCGGCCAGGAGGTGGTTGAGTTACGCGCGCACGACCTCGAAATACTGCGGCGCTTCCCCCTGCGGGGCGACCCCACCGGACTGGCCGTCTCGGCCGACGGCAACCGGCTGTACGTCGGGCTCAACTCGCTCGATCAGCTCGCCGTGATCGACCTGGCCGCCGGCGTCGACGTCAAGCGTCTGGTCGTCGGACACGGCCCGGAAGCCGTCCGGCTTTCGCCGCGACAGGATTACGTCTACGTGACCAACCTGCTCTCCAATCCGGTGCCGCCGGATCAGCCTTGTCGAATGGAAATCACCGTGATCGATGACGCCACGGCCCGCGTTGTAAGGCGGATCGAACTGTTCAACGCCAACATCGGCCGGCAGATCGCCTTCACCTCCGATGGATCGTCGGCCATTATCGCCCTCAGCCGTCCGAAGAATCTGATTCCGGAAGTACAGATCGCACAAGGCTGGGTTGTGACCAACGGTTTCGCGTTGCTGCAACCGGATAAGGATACGCCCCCAGTACAACTGTTGGTCGACCTGCCCAACAGGTTCTACGCCGATCCGTACGCCGTAGTTGTGACTCCGGACGACCGCAAGTTCTATCTGACCGCGGCCGGGTCTGATATGGTGATAGCCGTCGACCTGGAGAAGGTTCGGCGTGTCTGCGAAGAAGTCGAGGCGGGGGAGATTCCGCGCCCGTCCGATCACCTTGGTCTGTCTCGTCGCTACGTGACGGCTCGTATCCCCGTCGGGTCCAATCCCCGTTCGCTGGCCGTGAGCCGCGACGGCCGGTGGGTTTATGTCGCCAATCGCCTCGATGACAACATCTCCGTGATCGATACCGAGACGGATCAGGTTGATCGCACCCTGGTTCTCGGCGACCCGGCCCCTCCGGACCGACTGCTGACGGGTGAAAAACTCTTTCACAACGCCGACCGGACGTTTCAATCCCAATTTGCCTGCGCCAGTTGTCACCCCGAAGGGGGTGTCGATGGTCTGCAGTACGACCTCGAACCGGACGGCCTCGGCGAGAACATTCAGGACAACCGAAGCCTCAGGGATATTTCCGAGACCGCGCCGTTCAAGTGGACCGGAACAAACCCGGACATCGCCACCCAGTGTGGATCGCGCACGGCCAAGTGGATCGTGCGGACCCGATGGCTCACCGCCGCTGAGGTGGTCCTGCTGGTCGAGTACATTCACTCTATCCCGCCTCTCGAGAATCCTTATCTGGCTACCGACGGCAAGCTGACGGAGGTTCAGCGGCGCGGGAAGAAGCTCTTCGAACGAACGACGACGAAATCCGGCGAACCTATACCCCTGGAGAACCAGTGCCATTTCTGCCACTCGGGACCGCGTTTCTCGAACCACGAAGTCTCCGATATCGGGACCCAATCGGCCCGCGATACCAAACCGGAGTTCGACGCCGCTCACCTGACCAACCTGTTCGAGTCACCCCCCTACCTGCACGATGGACGAGCCGCTACGCTGGAGGAGATCTGGACGAAATACAACCCCGAAGACAAGCACGGGATATCCAGCGACTGGACCAAAAAGCAATTGAACGAACTGATTGAGTATATCAAAGCCATGGGACCCCCTAAGGAGGTGCCGTTATGTTCATCCGAAAGTCCGTAACCGCGCTGCTGATGGCCGCAGCGACGGCGGCCGGTCTGTCGGCCGCACCACCCTACTATGACCGTTGGGAGACGTTTTCAGTCGACAACGGACTGCCGAGCAACAAGGTCATGTGCGTCCTGGCTGTGCAGGATACGGTATGGGTCGGCACCGATCACGGCCTCGCCGTGCAGGCCGACGGCAAGTGGACTATATTAACTCATGAGGACGGCTTGGCTCACGACGTAATCATGGCCTTGGCCGAGGATCCCGAGACCGGCGATATGTGGATCGCCACCATGGGTGGGCTGACGCGGTATTCGGCCGGTCGTATCGACAGTTGGGACCAGTTCAACAGCGCGCTGGTCAATAACGTGGTCTACGGCGTCGTTGCCCACCGCGGTGAGATATGGGCGGCGACCACAGCCGGAGTGAGCCGTTACGAGATCGCGAACGATTCCTGGACAGTATACGACGAGACCAGCGCGCCGATGCATGAGGTCTGGTGCTATGGCGTGACGGCGTCGAAAGACATCGTTTACGTCGCCGTGTGGGGTGGCGGTTTGCTCGAGTTTTCGCTGGAGAGCGAGCACTGGAAACACTACCGCGACCCGGACGGTGAGATGGAGATCGATCTGTTTCGCAATGACGGGATTGTTCACGATATCGTTACCGGTGTCAGTGTCGACAGTGACGAGCGCGTCTGGGTGTCTGCTTACTTCGGACTCAGCAGTTACGACGGGCGCAATTGGGTCAACTTCCTGGATCACGATAGTCCGCTTATCAGTAACTTCATTAACAACATCAAAACCAATGGCCGTTACTGCTGGATAGCCACCGACGACGGACTGAACGCGACCGACCGCGAAAACTGGTGGAGCTACCGCATAGACTCGATTACCGCCAAGGGTCAGGTGACCTGGCAATCGGCGGAGGGCGCGGAGGAACAATTCACCACCGAGACCATCTTTCCCCACAACTTTATTCTGGGGATTTCCTTTCAGGGGGACAACATCTGGGTCGCCACCGAGAAAGGTCTGGGTAAAGGCCGGCTTTCGACCGCCACGAAGGAGGAAGCGAGCCGACCGCCAATTGGGAAAGCTGAGAATACGAGCGACAATCCCGATGGCTCCCGTTAGGCGGCGTTTCTGTCTTACGTACAGCACGCGACACAACGGTTTGGCCATCATGGCGGCAAGCGAGCGTACTTACCTCGCTGCTTTCACGGCAACGGCTGGCGTGCAATAGCCGCGCTCTGTCAAATGAGACAAAAAAGTCCGCATCAAAGCTTGACGGGGCTTCCTTTGCGCATCATATTCATAACCAGAGACAACAGTAAGCCGGACATCCGGAGAAACTCATAACGAGTCAGGTCTCCAGAGGAGGAGCGTACGGGAAGCTCTGATGTAACTCCACAAACATTGTCAGGCGGTTGTGATTTGGAATGCCCCTCTTCCCGAACAAAAGGGGATAGCCCGCCCGACCATGTGAAAAAGTTCACAAAATTGGCCTTTATTCTCGATCGGCCCGGCCCCACAAAGAGGGCTGCCGCCGTATTTCAGTCGTGCTACAATCAAACCGGCAGAGCGTGCTTGTTGCACGTGCCCGGGTGTAGGAGAGAATGTTGAAAAGCCCCCTGAACCGTCATTGCGAGGTCGCCGCAGGCGACCGCGGCAATCTCAAGCGTTGTGGCGGTCCGGCGGCTGAGATCGCCACGACCACCTTCGGTGGTCTCGCGATGACTTTAACGCAGGCTTTTTCGACAAAGCCTGAGATCGGGGACGCTCTGTTTCCCAGGTTCCAAGGTCAACTTCCACAGACGACGTCCGGACCGCCGGCCGCGGGCGTCACACGATATTTCGAGAGATGCTGACATGAATGACAAGGTAAAACCTATTCTTGTAATCGGAGGCGGCATTGCGGGGATGACGGCGGCTGTCGAGGCGGCTGAAGTCGGCTGTCGCGTCGTCCTGATCGAGAAAGAGGCCTATCTTGGCGGACGCGTGTTGCGCACGTATCGCTATTTCCCCAAGATGTGTCCGCCCACCTGCGGGTTTGAGATAAACACGCGCCGGATCAGGCAAAACCCCCGGATAACCGTTCACACACTGGCCACGGTCGAAGAGATCACCGGCCAGGCCGGCAACTTCAAGGCGCGGATCAAAATCAGGCCACGCTACGTGACAGGCAACCAGCCTATCGACGAGTCCGTGATCGAGCAACTGAGTTCCGAGCGGATCAACGACTTCAACCTCGGTATGGACAAGACCAAGGCGCTCTATATGCCGCATGACATGGCCTATCCCAACATGTTCGTCCTGGATCGCGCGGCTCTGTCCGACGCCGACGCGGCAACGTTGACGGCGGCTTGTCCCGAGGGGGCTATTGATCTGGACATGAAGGAACAAGAGGTCGAACTCGAGGCCGGCGCCGTGATCGTGGCCACCGGCTGGCAACCCTACGACGCCCTCAAGCTCGACAACCTGGGCTTCGGGCGATGCCAAAACGTCATCACCAATGTCATGATGGAGCGACTGGCCTCATCCGGTGGTCCGACTAAGGGGAAGATCGTGCGGCCGTCGGACGGCAAGCCGCCGGAAAACGTGGCCTTCGTGCAGTGCGCCGGATCGCGCGATGAGGACCACCTGCCTTACTGTTCGGCCGTCTGCTGCATGGGTTCGCTCAAGCAAATTCGCTACCTGCGCGAGAAGGACGAGAACGCCAAAGCCACTATGTTTTATATCGATATCCGCACTGTCGGGCGCGAGGAGAAGTTCTACTACGACCTGCTCGAAGACGACAAGATCTCATTCGTCAAGGGCAAGGTGGCCAAGATCAGCGAGGAGCCGGACAGCCATAACCTGATCCTGGACGTTCAGGATACCATGTCGCGGGACAACCTCCACGAGAAGTTCGACCTGGTGGTGCTGGCGACCGGCGTGGTTCCCAACAGCGCCGACATGAAGATGCCGTTCGAACTGCAATACGATGAATACGGCTTCATCGATGGTGCCACCGACGTCGAGGGAGTCTACGCGGTCGGCTGCGCCAAGCGGCCGTGCGATGTTTCCCGTGCGACCAAGGACTCGATATCCGCCGCCCTGAAAGCAATCCAGTGCATTAAAGGAGGGGCGTGATATTATGGAAGACAAGATCGGCGTTTTTATCTGTACCGGCTACGGCATAGCGGACGCGCTCGATATCGACGCGCTGTGCAAAGTGGCCACCGACGAATACAAGGTTCCGTTCTGTAAGACGATAGACTCCTGTGAGAAGGCTGCCCTTCGATCGGTGTGTGAGGATATCACGAACGAAGGCCTGACCAAGGTGCTGATCGCCGGAATCACCCACCGTCGCTACTGTGACCACATCTTTCCCGAGGGTGTGATCGTGGAGAAGGTCGCCCTGAGGGAGCACGTTGTCTGGAGTCAGCCTCCCAATGAAGAAGACACCCAGATGATGGCGGAGGATTATCTCCGCATGTACATCACCAAGCTTCAGAAGATGGCGCTGTTGGTGCCGTTCCGACCCGAAGAAGCGATCGATAAGACCGTTATGGTGGTCGGCGGCGGCATCACCGGTCTGACGGCGGCTTTGGAGGCTGCCAAAACCGGTTATGACGTCCGTCTCGTCGAGAAATCCGACAAACTGGGTGGCTGGCTGGCCAAGCAGCATCGTTCCATCCCCACCAAGCCGCCCTATCGTGACCTGGAGGAGACCGGTGTCGAGGCGTTGATCGCCGAGATCGAAGCCCACGACCGCATTAGGGTGTACACGTCGACCATCACCGGCGAGATCAAAGGGGCGCCGGGACTGTTCGACGTCGTCCTCAAATCGTCCTCCAACGGTACGCCGGGCGGTGAGGTCGTCGATAGTTTCCGCGTCGGCGCCATCGTTCAGGCTACCGGCTGGAGACCGGTGGAACCGCGCGACAGCCTGCCGTGGGGTCGACTCGATGACGTGATACTGAACGTTGACCTGGAGGCGATGGTGGCCGGCCAGGGGAAGATCACGCGTCCCTCCGACGGCAAGGAAGCCAAAAGCATCGCCTTCATTCAGTGCGGCGGTTGCCCGGACAAAGAGCACCACTCCTACTGCTCGTCGATTTGCTGCCTGACGTCGCTGAAGCAGGCGCTGTATCTGCGCGAGAGCGACGACGACGCCAAAGCCTACATCTTCTACGAGTTCATGCGGACCCCCGGCAAGTACGAGGACTTCTACCGCGCCGTGCAGGAGAACCCCGGTGTGTTCCTGACCAAGGGTGAAATCGCCGACGTCAGGCGTGACGGTGACGGTCAGCTGGTGGTGACGGCGAAAAACACCATGCCCGGCGAGTTGATTGAGGTGAAAGTCGACCTGGTCGTGCTGGCGGCCGGGATGCAGCCCAATTCCGCCGACGGCGAAGCCATTCGCGCCTACGAAGACGCCAAGCTGGCCGCCGTCAAGGGGGATTCCGAAATCCAGCGAAAAGAGGCCGCCGAGAAAGCGGAGCGCCTCAAGCAACACGAGGGAACGCAGATACTGAACCTGGCTTATCGCCAGGGGCCGGACTTGCCGATGCTGCAGTACGGTTTCCCGGATTCGCACTTCATCTGCTTCCCGTACGAAAGCCGCCGCACCGGCATCTACGCCGCCGGTTCGATGCGCCAGCCGATGGACGGCGTGAGCGGACGCGAGGACGGCGCGGGAGCGGCGTTGAAGGCGATTCAGTGTATTGAGATGACGTCGCGCGGCGAGGCGGTGCATCCGCGCGCCGGCGACAAGTCCTATCCCGACTTCTTCCTGCAGAAGTGCACGCAGTGCAAACGCTGCACCGAGGAGTGCCCGTTCGGAGTGCTCAACGAGGACGAGAAAGGCACGCCGCTGCTGCGCGCCACCAGCTGCCGTCGCTGCGGCGTCTGCCTGGGCGCCTGCCCGGAACGAATCGTCTCATTCAAGGATTTCAACGTGAATATCATCGCCTCCATGATCAAGGCGGTTCACGTGCCGGAGGAGTTCGACGAGAAGCCGAGGATACTGGCCATCATGTGCGAAAACGACGCCTTCCCGGCCATGGACCTGGTGGGGCAGCACCGTCTGAGGTACAACCCGTTTATTCGGATCGTCCCGGTGCGATGTCTGGGATCGGTCAACACCGTCTGGGTCACCGAGGCGATTTCAGCCGGCTACGACGGCGTCATCCTGATCGGCTGTAAGTACGGCGACGATTACCAGTGTCACTTCTGCAAAGGCAGTGAACTGGCCGTCGCCCGCAGCGAGAACATCAGGGAGAAGCTGGAGCAGATGTCGATGGAGAACGAACGGGTGGAACTCCATCAGCTCCAGATTTCCGAATACGAGCGGCTCCCAGAGATTTTCGAAAACTTCCAGCGGAAGGTGATCGAGCAATACGGCATGAACCCGTTCAAGGGTATGTGATAAGTATGTAGCGACCCGGAGCATTTTTCAGTTGGTGGCCGACTCCAGTAGTGGCCGGAGGAAACAAAACAGTGAGTACCGCCGACAACGCCTCGCAGGAACAAACGACGACCGTTGCTCAGGACAGTCCCGTGATCTCTCTCACTCCGACGACGGACGGCAGGCCGGTTGCGGTCGAGCCGGACCTGGATTTCATCCGAACGTTGGCCAGGCAGACGGGGATAGGATTCAAGAAGTGTATCCAGTGCGGCACCTGCGCCGGTACGTGCACGCTCTCTCCCGATGTTCAGGCTTTCCCGTGCAAGGAGATGGCCTGGGCCACCTGGGGGATGAAGAACCGCCTCATCGAGGATCTGGACGTCTGGTTGTGCCACCAGTGCAACGATTGCTCCACCCGGTGCCCCCGCGGCGCCCAGCCGGGCGACGTGTTGGCGGCCGTTCGACAGGTGTGCGTGCAGCACTTCTCGTTGCCGCGCTTCCTGGGTCGTTGGGCCAACCAGCCGCAGGGCGCCCTGCTCTTGCTGGGGATACCGGCGGCCTTGCTGACGGCGGCCTTGCTTCTGAAGGATCGACTGGCGACCGCACTGGGTATCTCGACCTCACTCGGCGAGAGAATCGTCTATGCCTACTCGAGCGCCTTTCCGCACTGGTTGCTGAACGGCTTCTTCGGGTTGTTCAGCCTGCTGGTGCTGTTGATGATCCTGATCGGAGTGGCGCGCTTCTGGCACACTATGAACATGGCCTCGGAGCGGATGGGTGTGCCTCAGCCGGTCAAAGGGTTATTCCCAAGCATCGGCGCGGCGCTCAAGAGCATCATCACCCACGACAAGTTCGCGATGTGTGAGAAAGCGCACCCGCGATTATGGTCGCACTCGTTCGTGTTTTTCGGCTTCCTTGGTCTGACGGCGGTCACCATCTGGGTCATCACGGCCCCCATCAATCCTCTGATAACAGGGAAGTTCATCTATCCCTTCGGTTTCTTCAGCCCCTGGAAACTGCTGGCCAATCTTGGCGGCGCGGCGGTTCTCATCGGTCTGGCGATAATGATCCTGGAGCGCATCAAGGGGAGCGCGGAAGGTCTGAAGACTTCCTACGCCGACGCGGCGCTTCTCGCTGTGCTGCTGATGGTTGTGCTGACCGGGTTTATTACCGAGGTGCTGCATTACGTCCGGCTGGACCCGCATCGGCACGTGGCTTACTTCGCGCATCTGGTTTTTGTCTTCGCGTTGTTGATGTATCTGCCCTTTTCGAAGCTGGCCCATCTGATCTATCGCACCGCCGCCCTCGTTTATGCGGAGCGTTTCGGCCGCAAGATCGGGCAACAGGCGGCGGCCGCGAGCGCGCCGGTAACTGTCGAGAACAAGGAGGAAGAATATGCCCCCGCAAGCGTCCGGTAGTTCCCCGGCGGGCGGTCGGGGCGTCGTCACCGTCATTCTGATTCTGGTGATACTGACTCCGCTGGCTTACTCCATAGTCAGCCGGGCGGTCGCTCAAAACGTCGATACGGCTGAGTTGTTTCTCGAACGTCCCGATCCCAAGCACCAGGAATGCGTCAGAGATACCGAATATATGCGCTTTCATCACTGGGAACTGCTGCGCTCTACCAGGGAGGAAGTAGTGCGCTTCGGCATCAGAGGTGAGATAGGGTTGCACCGATGCCGCGACTGTCACACCAGCAGAGAGCGATTCTGTGACCGATGCCACCAGGCCACGAGCCTGACACCCGACTGCTGGGGGTGTCATTACTATCCGTGATGGGAAGGTAGGCGAAGAATGGATAGACGGGATTTCATAAAGGTAGCGGGCGGCACGCTGTTGGCGGGAGCGTCCTGTGCTTATGCCTTCCGTTTCCTGAACGATACTTTCGGGGTGCAGGCCGGCGAGGGCGTGCAACTGTCCGGTCGGAGGTGGGGGATGGTGATTGATCTCACTCGCTGCCGGTCGGGCTGCACGACCTGTATGGAGGCCTGCCGGGTCGAAAACAACGTCGGCTTGCACGGCGACATACGGTGGGACAATCACTGGATCAGAAAGGTCAAGCTCAAGAGCAAGCACGCCGCCGGCGAGGCCGAGAAAGAGGTCATTCTGCTGTGTAATCATTGCGACAAGCCGCCCTGCGCCCAGGTCTGTCCCGTCCAGGCCACCTACAAGCGTCACGACGGCATCGTCATCGTGGACCACCATCGCTGCATCGGCTGCCGCTACTGCATGATCGCCTGTCCCTACAACGCCCGGCAGTTCAACTTTGTGGACACTGAGGACTGGCTTAACAAAGAACATCCCAAACGGTCCCACGGCGTGGCCGAAGCCTGCACCCTGTGCGCCCACCGATTGGATGTCGGTCGGATACCGGCCTGTGTCGAGGCCTGCTGCAATGTGGGAGCCGAAGCTCTCTTCGTGGGGGACATGAACGATCCCGAAAGCGAGGTTTCCCGGCTGATTGCAACCAACGCGGTGAAGCGCATTAGAGAGGACCTGGGTACCGAGCCGAAAGTTCATTACATCGGCCTGTAGACGCGTAACGACGAGGATATGACATGGATATCGTGTTTGAGCGAATAGACGATCAAGCGGCTCAGTTACGTCGGCTGATGATCGCCTTCGGCGTCCTGGCCATGGCGGGACTGCTGGCTACCTGGTGGGTCGTCGAGAAGGGAATCTGGGTGACCGGAATGTACACTCGGGTGCCTTGGGGGTTGCAGATCGTTATGGCCGTCTATTACATCGGTCTGTCGGCCGGGTCGCTGGTGATCTCCGGTTTGTACGGCGTCTTCGGGAAGCAGGAATACAAACCGTTCGCGAGAATCGCCGTGTACGTCGCCATGCTCTTCCTGATCGCCGGACTTCTGTCGATCCTCACCGATCAGGGAAGGTTGGACCGGGTCTTTGTCGAACCGTTCGTGCACTTCAATCTGCAGTCGATGTTTTCGATCAACCCGATTTTATACATCGGCCACATTTTGATTTGTGTCGTCTACCTGTGGGCGCTTTTCACCGAGAGAAAGAAGCTGACCACGGTTGTGGCCACGTTGGCTTTCGGCTGGGCCTTCTGTGTGCACTCAGGCACCGGCGCCATCTTCGGTTTCGGCGCCCGCATGCTCTACGAATCTCCGCTTCTGCCGGCCAGTTTCGTCGCTGCCGCCATGGCCTCCGGGACGGCGCTGATGATTCTGTTGATCGTCGGGCTGTTCAAAGCCACCAAACGCCACGTCGATGATGAACTGATCATCTGGCTGGGACGATTCCTGGCCGTTTGTATCCTCGTGGTGGTCTATTTCCTGGCCTTGGAGAACGCCTACCGCGCCTACGTCGTCGAGTTGCGCGAGGCTGCCATCTACTATCTCTTCGACGGTTTCCACGGCGCCCTGTTCTGGTTCGGACTCGGGATCGTCGGGCTGTTCATCCCCATGTTCATACTCTTCCGCCGCAAGACGGGTACATCTATCAGGTGGATTGTCATCGCCTCCGTTCTGGTGGTGTTCGGCGTCCTGTGCGAGCGATATGTCATCGTCCTTCCGGGGTTGACCCATCCCGCCGAACTCTTTCCCGGCATGACGGTCGTCGGCTCGGCCCTTGAGGAGGGGGTGGTAAGCTATTCCGTCAGCATCGTCGAAGTGCTCCAGGCGCTGGGGGTGTTCGGGGTCATCGGTTTCCTGTTTGTCTTTGGGCTGAGGGTATTCAAACTTCTGCCTACCGAAGCAAGGGCTTTGAACAACCAGAGTTCGTCGGAAAGCGGGCCGTAGGCGCTCATGCTCGACCCTTCTCTCCGTCGGTGCGACCGGTGGTCGAACGGCCCCGCTGTGGAGCCTGTCCGGGATTCAGATAATTGTGGCCCCAACCTTTCAAGATGCCTATGATAGGGTTGATCCTCTTTGAGCAGTGAATGAAGACCAGGGTCGAAAGAGAGGTCCGAACTGTTGAAGCTGAAAAGAGTCCCGATTTTCTGGAAACTGAGCGCTGCATTCATTGTCATCAGCATGCCCCTGCTGTTGGCCCTGAGCTACGTCAACGACCTTATCTCCGTCGACTACCTGCAAATCCTGGTGGGCACAGCGATAGCCGTCGTGCTCAGTTGCATCGTCGCCTGGTTCGTTGCCCACCTGTTCATCAGGCGGCCCATTCAAGGACTGGTCCACGGTATGAACAAACTGGCCGACCGGGAGTTCGACTTTCGCCTCGACGAGGACGACTCGGCCGAATTCGGCTCGCTCGCCGCCTCCTTTAACGACATGGCGTCGATGCTCTCATCGTCGCTCACGGAACTGAGGAAAAACCAGGATTACCTGAGGAGCATACTCGAGAGTTCCGCCGACATCATCATAACCGTGAACCCCAACGGCAAGATCCAGACCATAAACACAGGCGCCGAGAACGCGCTGGGTTACTCGCGGATGGAGGTGATCGGCAAACCTATCGAGATGTTCTTCGCCGATCCGCGTGAGCGGCAACGGGCCATCGCCAAACTGGATTACACCGACAACGTGGTGAACTACGAGACCCGGTTCGTGACCAAGAGCGGCCGGGTCCGAGACGTGCTTTTGACCCTGTCGCGGCTGCGGAACGCCGAACACGCCGTCATCGGCACCATCGGCATCAGCAAAGACGTCACCCGCGAGAAGCGCTTGCAGAAGCAGTTGATCCAATCCCAGCGCCTGGCGGCCATCGGCGAGGTCTTCACCGGGATTCAGCATTCCATGAAGAACATGCTCAACGCCTGCAAGGGGGGCGCCTATATGGTCCGAACCGGTCTGGGTACGGACAATCGGAAGATGCTCGAGGAAGGCTGGGAGATGGTCCAGGAGGGAATCTCCCGTATGACCGACATGTCCACCGACATGCTCCGGTACGTCAAAGAACACGTCCCCAAGACCGAGCGGGTCGACCTGACTTCCACCGTGCAGGATATCCACCGCGTCATCAGGCAGACGGCGAGCGACAAAGGGGTGGCGGTCGAACTGGACATCCGCCCGGGGCTGCCGGAAGTAATCTGCGACCCCAAGATGATTCACTCGGCGGTCATGGATATTGTCTCCAACGCAGTGGACGCCTGCCTCTTGAAAGATTATATTGACGGTGAGGAACCGAAAATAGAGATGAGTATGTGCTCGACTTCCGAAGGTCGGCAGTTGGTCATAGAAGTCAAAGACAACGGATGCGGCATGACTGAAGAAGTGAAAGCCGGCATTTTCACACCGTTCTTCAGCACCAAAGGCAGGGCCGGCACGGGCCTGGGCCTGTCGCTGACGTCGCGAGTGATCGAGGTTCACGGCGGGAAGATCGACGTGGAATCCGAGCCCGAGCAGGGCGCGGTTTTTCGCATCACCCTTCCCGTAGGCGGACCCGGCAAAGACAAGGAGCATATCGATGGCAAAGAAGGTTCTGGTTGTTGACGACGACGTGAACACGGTCAAGTTCCTATCGGCGGCCCTGGAACAGAACGGTTACGAGGCGATCGGCGCGCACAACGGACAGGAGGGGTTGGAGAAAGTCAAAAGCGAAAAGCCGGATGCCCTCATCCTGGACGTCATGATGCCCAAGAAAACCGGGTTTGTGCTGTTCAAGCAACTCCGTCGCGACGAAGAGTTCAAAGACCTTCCGGTGATCATGTTGACCGGCGTGGCGGAGGTTCTGGACGACCTCGATTCTCAAAGCGAGGACACCCACGAGCGGCCGTATGACGCCTTACGCGAGAAGATGCGCCAGACCATCAAGGAAATGAAAGAGGAAGGGCTCGTCAAACCTGATATGTTCATCGACAAGCCGATCGATCCGGAACTGGTCGTGTCCAAGATCAGGGAGCTCATCGGAACCTGAATCCTCACCACGGGACCGACTGCCGGAGGGTTGGGGGACCACTTTAACCTGCCGAAAACGGGTGACGCAGTATGAATATTCGCCTCGAGCCGTTGACCCGAGACGATTTCCCAAGGATACGGGTGCGGATCGACCCGACCTTGTTCCGGGGGATCGGTAGTCTATGAGAGCTGTTATTGTCGGCGGCGGTAAAGGATGCCGGGCTATCATCAAGCTGGCCCTGGCCCATTTTCTCAGAGAACTGCCGCTGGACATTGTGGGTGTCGCCGACCCAGACGTCAACGCCCCCGGGATGGTCTTCGCGCGCGAGCGCGGCATAAGAACCGCTTCCGACATGCGGACTTTGTTGTCGCTCCCCGATATCAATCTGGTTATCGAGTTGACGGGCAAAGATGACGTCCTGGAGGGCATCTACAAGATAATCCCGCGCGGCATCAAAGTCTTCGATCATACCTTTGCCAAGGTCTTCGTTGACCTGGCCAATGCGCAGCAGGATCAGGCCAGTCAGCTTCAGGAAATAACGGCTCTGGAGGAGAGAATCGAGAAAGAACGGCTGTTCCTTCAGAGCGTGTTCGACAAAATGCCGGAACTGGTGGCGGTTGTCGACCGGGACAAGAGACTCACCAAGATCAACGCCGGCTTCAGCCGGTTCACCGGAATCTCCCCGGAGGAAGCGTTCGGCCGCAACTGTGTTGACCTCTTGGCCGACAGCGAACTGGACAACAGCCGTCAACAGACCGTCCGCCTGCTGGATGAGGCGTTTCAGACAGGCGAAATGCAGCACTTCGTCTGGAAGTCACCGCCGCCCGATGGGAACTTTTGGGAAATTACGCTCACCCCCACTCTCGACGCGGATGGAAGGGTCGAGGAGGTTCTCAGCACATGGTATCGCATCACCGAAGAGGCCATACTGAAACACAGGATCGCCAGCGCCGAACTGCGGTTTAAGAGCTTCATGGATTCGGCCCACGACTGGATTTCGATCAAGGACCTCGACGGCCGATATGTCATCGTCAATAAAATCGCCGCCGAATCGTTGCACATGAAACCGGAAGACTTCATCGGGAAGAGGCCGGAGGAGGTTCTGCCGCCTGAGTTTGCTGCGATGATAACGGAACATGACAAACGGGTGATCGAAGAAGACAGTTATCGATCCTACAGCGAAACCGTTCGTATCGACGGCCGCGAGCGTCATTTCATGACCAACCGTTTTCCGCTTAGGGACATCACCGGCGACACCAAAGGCCTCTGCACCATCATGCGGGACGTCACCTCCGAGATGACGCTGAGAAAACAACTCGAGCAGGCGGGCAAACTGGCGGCCATCGGCAGCCTGGCCGCCGGTGTAGCGCATGAAATTAACAACCCTCTCACCGGTGTGCTGGCCTATGCCGAGGATCTGAGAGACAGCAAGCCCGCCGACAGTCCCGAGTACCAAGATCTCTCGGTGATCGTCCGGGAAACCCTGCGCTGCCGAGACATCGTCAGAAACCTGCTTGATTTCTCCCGTCAGGAGGAGCCGAAATTCGAGCAACTCGACCCCAACGACGTCGTGGCGCAGTCTCTTTCGCTGGTCAAGAAGTTGCCCGAGTTCAGGAATATCGAAATAACGAAACGTCTCTGTGAGAACATCCCATTCATCCAGGGTGATCCTCAACAGATACAGCAGGTGATACTCAATTTCATGCTGAACGCAGCCGAGGCGATGGAAGGGAGAGGAAAGATATCGCTGATCACGGAATACGATGAAAGACAGAACAGCAGCATTATCAAGGTCGAAGACGACGGTCCGGGCATACCCGAGAACTTGAGAGACAAGATCTTCGAGCCGTTTTTCTCGACCAAAGGCACCAGCGGCCTGGGGCTGGCCGTAAGCTGGGGTATCATCGAACGTCATCTCGGCGCCATTGAGGTCGAAATGTCGGACAGTGGCGGCGCTTCATTCAGTATCATCTTCCCGACCTATGACGAGGGCATCGATTTTCCGACCGGCAGGGACTAAGCTCAGGAGACTGACACCATGGAACAGACGATAAACATACTGGTTATTGATGACGAGCAGATTGTTCTGGACAGCGTTAGAAAGCAGCTTCACGGTGAGGATTGCTCTGTCCAGACCGTATTGTCTGTAGAGGAGGCGCTGGTGCTGCTCGATCAGACCAGGTTCGACGTGGTGATGACGGATCTCATGATGCCGCACGTCGACGGTTTGGAACTGATGCAGATTATTAAGGAACGGTTTCCCGATATCCTGGTGATCATGATGACCGGTTATGCTACCATCAGCTCGGCCAACCAGGCCACCCAGCAGGGTGCTTTCGGCTATGTCGCCAAGCCGTTTACCAAGGCCGAACTCAAAGAAGTCGTCCGACGCGCCCTAGAGCAGGTAAAGCGAAGGTGACGGCGCGAAAGCCAGGAACGATACCAACGACTGGCCAAAGCCACCCACGAAGAGATCGGTGTGAGCGAACGGGGCGTTATTCTGAAGGCCAGCGAACCGTCGGTGCCCGGCCGCGACGACTTGATAGCAACCAGTGACACCGAAGTTGGGATACCTTGTAAACGACTCCGTTGCGTTTTCGAGCCATACTTCACCACCAAAAAACGGGCGCCGGTATGGGACTGGCCTCGTTGAACAGCGTCCTCTCGCAGTCAATTGGTTTTATTCGGGTGGGATCGCAGCCCGGGAGATTCAGATCTACAACATGATTCGGCATGGGCTTTCGGCCAGGCAGATTGCCTCGGTGTTGGTTCTTTCCACTCAGACCGTCCAGACGTACCGCAAGAACATCAGGCGCAAGCTCGGCATCCTCAACAAGCGAGTATCGCAGGAGAAATATATCTCGCGCCTGGAGTGCGACGCTGCCGACTATGATCGGCGGCAGTAAACCGTCCGCTCGTCTTACGGTCGACCGACTTTACTTTCTGCTGCTCCAGCATTTGCTAAATCGGGCGATATATGTTAAATATGGGGCGGACGACCCCGCCGAGTCGGGGTCGAAAATGAATATGGAGGTTCTATTATGCCGGTGATAAAGAAAACCCCGGGCGTTATCGGTATTCTCACCGGGGGCGGCGACGTACCCGGGCTGAATCCGGCTATTCGTGCGGTCACTATACGGGCGCTCAGAGAAGGATACAAAGTAATCGGCCTGCGCCGCGGCTGGAGCGGAGCTGTCGAGATTATCCGCGACAAAGACGCCGACAACAGAGACAGTTACCAGGTTCTAACCGAGGAGATCGTAAACAAGGCCGGCCGGACCGGCGGGACTTTTCTGCATACTTCCCGAACCAATCCGGCCCACGTGCCGAAACAGAACATTCCGGAACATCTCAAGGACAAATACACGGAACCTATGAACGACCTCACCGAAGAAGTGCTCCAGAATCTGGATTTCCTTGGAATCGACTTTCTGATCCCGATCGGTGGTGATGACACCCTCAGCTACGGCGTCAGGCTTTATCAGGAAGGGGTCAAGGTGGTGGCGATTCCCAAGACGATGGACAACGACGTTCCCGGCACCGATTATTGCATAGGCTTCAGCACCTGTGTCACGCGGACCATTCAGATGACCAACAGCCTGCGCACCTCGGCCGGATCGCACGAACGATACCTGGTGCTGGAGGTGTTCGGGCGATACGCCGGATTCACCGCCATGCTGCCGACGATGGCCGGGGCGGCCAATCGCTGTGTCATACCGGAGCACAAGTTCAACATCGAACGTCTCTGCGAACTTCTTACTCACGACCGTCACGTCAATCCCAGCCGCTATTCAGTGGTGCTCGTTTCCGAGGGCGCCATGTTCGAGGGGGGTGAGATGGTGTTCAAGGACAAGACCAAGGACGCCTTCGGTCATATGAAGCTCGGCGGCATCGGCGAGCTGGTGTCGGCGGAATTGAAACAACTGTCACCCAGATACAACAACGGCCAGCCGATCAGCGTCATCAACCAGAAGCTGGGTTACCTCGTTCGTGGCGGCGACCCGGATGCGATCGATTCGATCGTGCCGATGGCCTACGGCAATCTGGCGCTCGATCTCATCCTGAAGAGGATCCACGGACGGCTCGTGGTGTTGAAGAATGGACGGTATGACGACATGCCGATCGACGTCGTGACCAGCACGAAAAAGTCTGTCAACGTCGGCAAGTACTACAACACCGAGCGCCTGCGCCCGCAGTACAAAAGCTTCGAGATGCTGCCGCTGTTCATCATGACTAGCGAGTAGACCTAAAGACAATCCGCTTCAAAAGGCGCGCCGAGTCGGTTTCGGTTGCATGCCCGGGGCGTCGCTCTACGGCCGCGCCTTCTTGAGAGCCGCTTGCAGCGTCCTCTTGACCGTGGCCGGTGAACAACCCCCCACGCTGATCTCGTCGCATCCGTTGAAGCGAGCCAGGTCGCCCAGCTTGTGCGCCAGCGCCTGGTAGAAGCGGTCGCTCTCTTTGATATCCGACTCAAACTGCGAAGATCGGACGACCAGCGTGCGCTGCTTGCGTTCAGCCTTGGGATCGAGACGTCCGACGAACCGTTCACCCCACAATATCGGCAGCGTGAAGTAACCGTATTGTCGCCTGGCCGCCGGTGTGTAGCACTCCAAGACGTAATCGTAACCGAACAACGATTGCAGTCGTTCGCGCTGAATAATCAGGTTGTCGAACGGTGACAACAGATGGACACGAGGTGTCCTCTTCTTGAGGCCGGCGGCTTTCTCCAGAGAAGTAGAGAGGGCATAGTAGACGGCGTCTTTATCCAAGCCTACCGTCACAGTCGCCACTTCGCCGGAGTCTAAGAGGTCGTGTAACGCTTGAGTGATGATGGCTTTATCATGCCCGTGAATATGCTCGCGGATTTCTCGCTCGCGGGCGATCCCGTAGGCGGCCAGCGCCCGCCGCACCAAAAACCGGCCGAGTTCCTCTTTCGTGGGCAAAGTCGTATCGATACCGGACGGCAGAACGCGTTCGGTCAGGTCGTAGATGCGATGGAAGTTGCGCCGTTCGGTAATCATCAACGCCCCCCGCCAGAACAATAACTCCAGCGCCACCTTGGTCGGGCGCCACTCCCACCAGCCGCCGCCCTTTTTCTTCTGGGGCGGGATGAAGTCCTTCGATGACAGCGGACCCTCCTTGCGGATTCGCTCCAGCACACCCGGCATGAGTTGAGCGTATTTCTCAAGGCGCTGTTTTTCCCACTTGTGATGCGGTTCTTCGAACCCGCGCATACGCGGCAAGTAGTAACGGTAGTCGGACATCGGCAGATACGAGGCGGCGTGACCCCAGTACTCGAACACCCGGCGATCCACCGTCTGCAGTTCGTGCAGCATGTCGGGATGGTAGTCCGGACGGCGCGTCCAGAGAGTGTGATGATGGGCGCGCTCGATGACGGCGATGGTATCGATCTGTACGTAGCCCAACTTCTCGATGGTGCGGGCGACACCCTCCTTGCCGCGCGGCAGCTTGGACCGGCCGTCGAGCAACTGGGCGTGCAGCGCCAACCGTCGCGCCGCAGCCGGCGCCATGCTGGTCCGCTTCTTTTCCCCGGTCACCATCGGCGGCGCGGCGCCTCGCCCTTCTGAAGCGCCGTGACGGCCTCGTCCGCCGCCCGTAGCAACGGCTCGGCGGAAATCGGTCCGCCCACCGCCTGCTTCATCCACGAGTCAGGCGTGATCGAGCCCAGTTTGCACATGCGTTCCATCTCGGAAGCGAGGCCGCGTTCCTTAAGATGCCGCTCCACCTGAAAGGCGATAATATGCCCCAACGGGTAGTCGGGCAGATAGAGGGCGGCGTCTATCATGTGCGAGTAAACGGCCAATATCTCGACGTCCTCCACGCCGAACACCGGCGCGTAGTATTCATTCCAGAGTTCCCTGGCCAGGCCGACGACCGCCTCTCTCAATTGGACCGGGGTCGCCTCGGGATGGTCATACATCCAGTTCCACACCCGCATGTCCAGAAGGGCCACGCCGCCGATCTCGTAGGTCGACCACAGCACGTCGAGCGTTTTGTAAGAGTCCGTTTCGGCGTCCGGTTCGTCCACTCCGAGCAGTTCGAGGTCGCGCGACTGAAAGACGAAGGCAAAACCTTCGGTGAAGGCGGTGTTGGGAACGCCGCGCAAAGACGTGTGGTCGACCTTGTTCAAAGACAGTACTTGTTCGACATTGTGCCCGAACTCGTGCACGGCGATGTTGTAACCTTTGTAGTCCATGCCGCCTTCCGTCACGCGCGTGCGCAGGTGAGCATGGTCGGCCCGTCGTCCCGGCCCGGAAGCGTGACCGATACCGCGCGAGGGATCGACCTCGATCTTGGAGGTCAGGTAAGCCGCCGTCTCGTCGTCGAATCCCAGTTTGCCGAGAAGGTTAGGCATGTCGTCGCGAAAGGTCTCCGCGGTGGGGTACTTGGCGCGCACGATTTCGTCCAGCTCGTCCTCGGGGATGCCACTGCGCTGTTTGAAACCGTTGTACCAGATATCGAACGGCCGCAGCTTGCGACCGATTCGCTTCTCAACGAGTTTGCCGGTTCGCGCCACGGCATCCGAGGAAAGCACCGACACCAGTATCGCCTCAACCTCTTTCTCCGGCATTTCACGGTCGCGTTCAAAGCGCCGATCCATCAGCGTCGGCATATCCGGGTAGTACTCGTCGATCTCGCGCTGAACGCGGAACATGGCCAGCAGGTGCTCATACCGCGTGTCCGGTTCGCGGGCGTTGTCGACGGCCTCGCCGGCTGAACCGTCATAGCTCCAGACAGCCGGAATGTCACCGTCGATCTCGCCGGCGGCCGTCACTCTGTTGCTCGATACCTGCCAGTCGACGGCGGGATTGTTGATGACCGCCTGCGGTATCTCCTGTCGGATGATCTTCAGCATCACCTGATAGATCATCTCTTGTCGTTCGAGGCCGTCATCCTCGGCGTAGGCCGCCTTCAATTCGTCGCGCAGGTTCCAGTGGCTGACCAGACGCAGTCCCTTCGGAAATAGACGCCGACCGTCGTCGGTGAGGAGGTGATACATGTAGATATTGTAGGCGCTGATGTAGGCGTCGCCGGCCGTGTAGGCGTTGCTGGCCCGTTGCGACACTTCCGAGGGCACTCTCGCCGCGAACGGCTGCACCAGACGTGCCTGCGCCCACTGTTCGCGCGTCAGGGACGGCCCCTGCTCAAGCAACTCGGGCAACGAGTATCGAGGATAGTTCAGCAGGGCCACAAAGGCGATCTTCGAAGTGAACAGATCCTCGCGCAGGTGCGCCGATGGCGAGTAGGCGGCGAACATGTAGTCGATTGGAAGCAACGGACCGGTTTCGATATCGAGATGCCAACTCAACTCGCGACCCATCTCAGAAAAATGACCATAGATGCTCTCGAAGGCCGCTTCGTACCGATCCGCCGTCTGTTGGCGCATCTCTGGATCGGCGATATAGTTGTCCAGACAAAACTGCCGAAACCGTTCGGGGCTGCCGTCCTCCTCACGCCACATCCGCACCACTCGGCCGACGCAGCGTTCGATACGGTCGCGCTCGGACGGGCCATGCATGGCGATGAGCTCATCGGTCACGCTCTGCGTCTGTCCCTCGTTGATAAAAGCCGACTGAGCCATCGGACCGGTCGCGGCAACGAACAGCGCCGCTAACAAAAGTGTTATCACGACAAGAATGCGCACGGTACATCTCCTTCATAATAGTCAGTGTGTGGCGAGCCCATATCTTTCTATCCGGGTCGGTCTCCCGCCTTGGACGCGGCGTGGAACGGCCGCCACTTGCTTTCGTCCGGCTTGGCGGTCAACAGACTTATGACAATCAGGCAGAACAGCGACGCCCCCAGCGCCGGATAAACCGTCGGAATCCCGAACGGCCGCGCCAGCAGTTCCCAGCCGATCGTGACCGACATCCCGGCGGCGATCGAACTGACCCCGGCGGCGCCTGTCGCCCGCTTCCAGAAGAAGGCGGCCAGAACGGCCGGTGTGATGCCGACGCCGTACATGGTGTATGCGTAAATAGCCATTTCAAGCACTTTCTCGAAGAACCGCACTTGCGCGAAGGCGAATAGTCCCAGCAACACCACCATGATTCGCAGGTACAACACCATGCGCCTCTGTGGGACATCGGGATTGATGAAGCGCTGGTAAATGTCGCGCATGATGTTGGTGGCCGGCACCAACAAAAATGAGTCGGCCGTTGATACGATTACGGCCACGATGGCGGCCAGATACAAACAGCCGACCAAAAGCGGCAACCCGTGACGCGCCGCATGGAGAATCACCATCTCGGATTCGATGTTGAGAAACAAGGCGCTGCCGATCACGGCCAGCAGCACGATCAAAGTCTCGACGAAGACAGTACCGATGATCCAACCGATTACGGCCCGCCTGGCCGTGCGTTCGTCCCTGGCTGAGAAGAACCGTTGGTACATGCCGGACTCGCCCAGCAACAGCAGCATGGCCGGCAGCGAATAGCCGAGGGCCTGCAGGAGCGACAGCTCGCCCAGCGGTTGGAAGTGCTCCCTGGGGAGAGCGCTTACGACCCCTTGGATGCCTCCTGCGTTGCTCAGCAGGAAGGGGAGAGCGACCACCAGGCCGACGACCATGATTACACCGTTGACCACGTCGGTGTAGGCGACCGAAATCATGCCGGCCTGGACCGCGTAGCCTATCACAAACACCGCTGTGATAATCATGCCCTGATCCACGGAGACACCGGTGACCAGATTGAGCACCATGCCGCCGGCGCGGAACTGGTAACTCACAATGGCGGTGTAGGCGATGATGGTAACGAGGGTGCCGAGAAGTCTGGCCGCGCCGTTGTAGCGCGCTTCGAGGATATCCGGGACGGTGTACTGCGCAAACGCCCGCGCTTTCCCGGCCACCAGGTACAGCACGACCAACGCCACCCAGACACCGGCGTTGAACCACAAGGCCGGCAGCCCGCGGTCGTAAGCCAACCCGGCTCCGGCGACGATCGACCCGGAACCGATCCAGGTGGCCAACAGGGTCCCGACCAACACCGGCCCCGACAATTTGCGTCCCGCCACGATGAAGTCGTCCTGTGTCTTCACCAGCCGACTACGGTACGCCCCCACGCCGACAAGGATGATCAAGTACGCGATTATTACCCAGAAGTACTCCATGCTGTATCCGGCGACCGCCTGGAGTCAACAGGCGTGCGCCGCGCTTACCCGCCTACGAATAAATCCCGCGCATCTCGACCACTTGGATGACCCGCGTGATGGCCAGCATAAAAGCGCCGATGCGCAGGCTGGTCTTGTGCTCCTCGGCCATTTTGAGAACGTCGCCGAAAGCCGCCACCATCTTCTCCTCTAGGCGACGGTTGACTTCGTCCTCGGACCAGAAGTAGCCGATGCGGTTCTGCACCCATTCAAAATACGACACGGTGACGCCGCCGGCGTTGCACAGGATGTCCGGTATCACCAGCACGCCGTTCTTTTGGAGGACGGCGTCGGCTTCCGGGGTGACCGGCCCGTTGGCGCCCTCGGCCAGAATCCGGCAGCGCACACTATGGGCGTTGGCCTCGGTGATCTGGTTCTCCAGCGCGGCCGGAATCAGAATGTCCACGTCGGCATACAGGACGTCGTCGGATTCGATCTTCTTTGCGCCGGGGAACCCGAGGACGGACTTTGTCTTTTCGACGTGTGTGACCAGAGCGTGAATATCGATGCCGCCGGGATTACTGATAGCGCCGGTGACGTCGGACACGTGGGTGAACTTCACGCCCAACTCATGCAGCAGCAGGGCCGAGACCGAGCCGACGTTGCCGAATCCCTGCACCGCCGCGGTGGCGTCGGCCAGGTTGATCCCGAGATGATCGGCCGCCTCACGGGTGCAGATCATCACGCCGCGACCGGTCGCTTCGGCCCGTCCCAGCGAGCCGCCCAGCAGGACCGGTTTGCCGGTGACCACGCCGGGGATCGAGGCGCTGCCTTTCATCATGTAGGTGTCCATGAACCAACCCATCACCTTGGGGCCGGTGCCGACGTCCGGCGCCGGGATGTCGACGTCCGGTCCGAAAAGATCGATCAGGTCGGCCACGTATCGCCGCGTCAGACGCTCCAACTCCCCCTCGGAAAGCTCCTGCGGGTCGCATACGATACCGCCCTTGCCGCCGCCGAAGGGGATATTCACGACGGCGCACTTCCAGGTCATCCAGGAGGCCAGCGCCTGAACCTCGTCAAGGGTGACGTCGGGGTGGTAGCGGATACCCCCCTTGGCCGGTCCGCGGGCGATCGAATGCTGCACCCGATAGCCGGTGAACATGCGGTAGTTGCCGTCGTCCATGCGCACCGGCAGCTTGGCGATGGTGCTCCGCCGGGGCATCTTGATGAACTCCAGAAGTGATTTGTCCAGTTTCAGCTTTCGGGCGGCGGCGTCGAATTGTTTCATGACGTTAGCGAAAACTGAGATGGGGAGCGAGGTGTTCTTGCGCTGCACCACGCTGCGCGGGTGCCTCTTGCGCGGCGTCGCAGGCTTGCCGCGGGAAGTAGTCTTGGCCATTAGCTAAAGTCCTTCATGCGGGTCCGCTGTCAGCGCGCTTTGGATAACGCCGTGGAGTCGGCGTCGTAGAATCGCCACAGGCGATCCCGAGCGACTTTGACGCCGATACGCCGGGACCGTTGAATGCTCCTGACCTGGGTGTCGCGGTCCTCAATATAGATAGTGTCGCCCGTCAGATCAAGGTTATTCTGGTCCCTGGTCAAACCGAGAGCGTGACAGAGTTTGCCGGGTCCGGACAGAAGACCGCACTCGGATGTCTTGCCCGCCTGTTTGAGCATCAGATCGAGGCCGGCCTCAGGCTCGGCCGCGCGAATCAGCAGCGCCGCCGGGCGGCCCTCCGGTTCCGTCACGAGATTCAGACAGTGGTACATACCATAAACGAAGTAGATGTAGGTAAAACCCGCCGGACCGAACATCGGCCGAGTGCGTTCGGTCAAGCCGCGCGCGGCGTGGCAGGCCGGATCGTCCCGGCCGATGTACGCCTCCACCTCGACAATCCGCGCCGACAGTTGTCCGACCGGCGAGTTGTAGACGAGATGTTTGCCGAGCATCTCCGGCGCTACCTCAAGGGTAGGCCGTGAGTAGAACGGGCGTGGCAGTTTTTTGATCGTTCGCTTAGGCATAGGGTAACACAGCCGGGAACGTCAAATGAAGAAATCCTCACTCAAGAACGGGTTGTTGACACGTTCGGCGCCCACTGTCGTCTTCGGCCCGTGGCCGGGCAGGCACACCACCGTGTCCGGCAACGTCAGTATCTTCGACCTGATCGACGCCAGCAGCACCTCCAGCGAGCCGCCGGGCAGGTCGGTGCGACCGATCGATCCCCAGAACAGAGTGTCGCCGCAGAACAGGCGGCTGTGCCGTTCATCAAGATAGCAGATGCCGCCCGGCGAATGACCCGGCGTGGCCAGCACCTTCAAAGCTACTGAGCCGACCGTAATCAGTTGTTCATCGTTGAGAACAACATCCGGGTCCGGTGCCACGATCGGGTGACCCACCAAAGCCGATACGTTGGCCGATGGGTTCCTTAACAATTCCTCTTCGCCGGCGCCGATGTAGAGCGGAATCTCAAAATGTCCTTTGACCGCCTCGACGGCCGCGATATGGTCGCCGTGGCCGTGTGTCAGCAGTATGGCCGACGGCGCAATCCCGGCCGCGCTCACCGCCTGCACAATCCGCTCGTAGTCGGCGCCGGGGTCGATGATGACGCCGTCCCCTTGCTGCTCGTGGTAGTACAAGTAGCAGTTGACCTCATAGGGGCCGACAATCAGAGTTTGCAGCTTCATATTGCCTCAGAAGATAGCCGCTCGTGCGCGGCTGTCAACGACTATATTGGGCGCAGACCGAATGAGACACCGGGCCGGCAACGTCTAATCGTCACAGCGGTTGTGAAAAAGATCACTTTTACTGATTGACCCCCTTCGGCAAAACTCGTATATTGCCTTCCCTCAAAAACGGAGGTGGCGCGTGAGCGTGACTATTGCGGAACTTTCGGGCCAACTGCCCGAGTTGAAAGAGAGACTGGACAAACTTGGGAGGTATCTTTGACCTCGAGACGCGCACCAAAGAGATAGCTCGCCTCGAGAAGCAGACCTCACAACCCGGCTTCTGGGACGACAACCGCTCCGCGCAGGCTGTCCTCAAGGAAGTCACCGCGCACAAGAGATGGGTGGATACGCACGGCAGCTTGCAGGCGGAGTTGAACGACACCGAGGAACTGCTGCAACTGGCTCAGGATGAAAGTGACGCCGGCGAATTGAGTGAGTTGGAGGCCGCCCTGGTCGATCTTTCCGCCAAAGTCGACCAATTCGAGTTCGACGCGCTCCTCAGCGGTCCCGACGATTTCCGCGACGCAATCCTGACCATCCACCCCGGCGCCGGCGGCACCGAATCCCAGGACTGGGCCGACATGCTTTTTCGCATGTACAACCGCTGGGCCGAACGCCGCGGTTTCGCGGCCGACTTGATCGATTACCAGCAGGGGGAGGAGGCCGGTCTCAAATCCGCCACTATCGAAATCAAAGGTGAATACGCCTACGGGTTTCTCAAAGCGGAATCCGGCGTGCATCGCCTGGTGCGCATCTCGCCGTTCGACGCCAACTCCCGTCGACACACCTCGTTCGTCTCGGTTCATGTCTACCCGGCGGTGGACGACAATATCGAAATCGAGATCAAGGACGAAGACGTGCGCGTCGACACCTACCGCGCCTCCGGCGCCGGCGGCCAGCACGTGAACAAGACCTCGTCGGCCATCCGCATCACTCACCTCCCAACCGGAATCGTGGTTACCTGCCAGTCGGAACGGAGCCAGCATCGCAACAAGGACGCCGCCTTCATGGTCCTCAGGTCGCGTCTGTACCAACTGAAGCTGGAAGAAGAAGCGGCCAAGATGGCCAAGTACGATGAGACCAAGAAGAAGATCGAATGGGGTTCGCAGATTCGATCGTATGTTTTTCACCCTTACAATATGGTCAAGGACCACCGCACCTCGGTCGAGACCGGCAACGTGCAGGCGGTGATGGACGGCGACATAGATCGATTTATCGAGGCCTACCTGTCGGACCCACAGTTTCGACAGCCAGTATGATTGAGGGATAACACGACAGAAGCATAACGTTTATCTTTACGGAAGAAGACCATGAATACCCTTACCCGAATAAAAGAGAAAGCCAGAGCCAAGAAGCGGCGGGTGGTCCTGCCCGAGGGGACCGAGCCGCGTGTGATCCAGGCGGTCAAGAAGATTCTCTCGGCGGAAATCGCGGCCGTAACCTTGCTTGGTGACGAGAGTGCTATCACCAAGCTGGCCGCCGAACACGGCACGAATCTATCCCGCGTGGAACTGGTCAACCCGGCTCACTCGCCGGACTACAACGGTTTCGTCGACGAGTTCATGCAGCTCCGCAAAGAACGCGGGATCACCGAAGAGCAGGCGCGGATGGCGATGCTCAATCCGCTGTTCTTCGGCGCCATGCTGGTGAAACATGACCGCGCCGACGGATCGGTGGCTGGATCCATCAACACCACCGGCGACGTTCTGCGCGCCGGCATCCAGGTGCTCGGATTGAAAGAAGGGATCACCAGTGTCTCGGGGTCGTTTATGATGACCCTGCCGAAGTATCGCGACACCCACGATAAGGTCTTCCTGTACGCTGACGGTGCGGTGCTGCCAAACCCGGACGCCGAGCAGTTGGCCTCGGTGGCGGCCGCCACGGCCGACACGATGAGGAACCTTATCGGCGAAGAACCACGCATCGCCTTCTTGTCCTTTTCTACTAAAGGCTCGGCCCGGCACAAGGACGTCGACAAGGTGGTGCAGGCGTTTGAGATCTTCAAGAAGAAGTATCCCGATCTCAAAGCCGACGGCGAACTCCAGGTCGACGCCGCCATCGTGCCGGAGGTGGCCAGGAGCAAGGCGCCCGGCTCCCCCCTCGCTGGCGAAGCCAATATCCTGATTTTCCCCGATCTCGACGCCGGCAACATCGCCTACAAGCTGACGCAGCGTTTGGCCGGCGCCACCGCCACCGGCCCGATCATCCAGGGGTTGGCCAAGCCGGCCAACGATCTCTCGCGCGGCTGTTCGGCGGAAGACATCGTTGATGTAACAGCTATTGCCATGTTGATGAAAGGTTGAGTCTGATGAGCATAAGTCAATTAGCCAAGGACCTGAAAGAATCGGCCACTCTGGCCATGACCGAGAAGGCGCGCATCCTGCGTGAAAAGGGTGAACCGGTAATCTCTATGGCGGCCGGTGAACCGAAAACCAAGGCTCCCATCGACGCCATTCTGGCCTGTGCGGCCAAACTGACCGCTGCCGATATACAGTACACCCCCACCGAGGGTGTGCCGGCGCTGGTCAAGGCGATCATTCGCTACACGGAAGATAATTACGGCAAGGTGATCGGTCCCGAACACGTGATGGCAACCGCCGGCGCCAAACAAGCCTTCTACAATTTGATGGTCACCTTGCTCAATCCGCAGGACGAAGTCATTATCCTTGCTCCCTACTGGGTGAGCTATCCTGAGATTGTCAAACTTGTTTACGGCAAGCCGGTGATAGTCAGGCCGGAGGATGGTCGTTTCGTGCCGCGCATGGAGGATATCACTCGGGCCGTCGGCTCGTACACCAAGGTGCTTGTTGTCAACAGCCCGAACAACCCTTCCGGGGCCGTCTACCCGGCGGACTTAATCGGCGAACTGGTCGAGTTCTGCGAAAAGAAGCAGATTTATCTGGTGATGGACGACATCTATCACAAACTGGTTTTCAACGGCGTTAGGGCGGTATCCTGTTATGATTATGCCAGGGACCATTCGGAAAACTCGCGGCTGATCGTAATCAACGGCGTGTCCAAATCGTACGCCATGACCGGATTCAGAATCGGCTGGGTAATCGCCAACAAGAAGGTTACCAGGGCGATGGTCAACGTGGCCGGTCAGAACATGACCTGTCCATCGGTTGTCCTGCAGGCCGCTGCGATCGGCGCTTTGAACGGCGTGCAGAGCAGTGTAGAGAACCTGCGCCTGCTCCTACAGAACAACCGCGACGTGATGATGACCGAGTTGAACGCCTTCACCGGCGTCAGGTGTATCCCCCCCGATGGCACATTCTACTGTTTGCCCGACTTCAGCGCCTATGAGAAGGATGATATTAAGCTGGCCCAGTTCCTACTCGAGAAGGCGCTGGTGGTAACCGTTCCGGGCAGCGAGTTTGGCGCCCCGGGGCACTTGCGGTTTACCTACTGCGGCACCGTAAAGGAGATTATGGAGGGAGTCGCCCGCGTCAAGTGGGCGCTTGATCCCGAATCTCCCAACGAAATCTACATCGGCGATCGCAAGTTCAGAAGGGACTGGCTATGAGTTACTACATCTTGGATATCAAATCTCCCGCCGTCGGCGAAGCAAAAGCCAACAAGAGCGAATACGGCCTGAAAAACCACGGCCTGACCAACCTCAGCAATGTCTACTGGAACCTGCCCTCGGAAGCGCTCTACGAGGAGGTGGTGTTTCGGAGAGAAGGCCGCATCTCGCACATGGGTCCGGTGGTGGTCGATACAGGCAAACACACGGCTCGCGCCGCCAACGACAAGTTCGTCGTGCGCGAGACATCCACCGAAGACAAGATCTGGTGGGGTCAGTACAATCGCCCTTTCGCCGAGGACAAGTTTAATGCCACCCTTAATCGTCTTCAGGGATTCTTGCAGGGGCGTGACCTGTTTGTCCAGGATTGCTATGCGGGTGCCGACCCCCTCTACCGCTTGCCGGTGCGCATCATTACCGAGTGGGCCTGGCATTCGCTGTTTGCTCGAAACATGTTCATGCCGGCCAGGAGCCGTGACGAACTGCGCAAGTTCGTCCCGGAGTTTACGGTCCTGGCCGCGCCTTCGTTCCAGGCCCTGCCGCAGGTGGACGGGACGCTTTCACCGACCTTCATCCTTTTGAATTTCGACCAGAAGATCTGCATCATAGGCAACTCCGGGTACGGCGGCGAAATCAAGAAGGCGGTCTTCACCGTACTGAACTTCCTGCTGCCGCTTGAGGGCGTGCTGTCGATGCACTGCTCGGCCAACGTCGGCAAGGACGGCCACTCAGCCCTGTTTTTCGGACTATCCGGCACCGGCAAGACGACTCTGTCGGCCGACCCGAACCGTGGTCTGATCGGTGACGACGAGCACGGTTGGAGCGATGACGGCATCTTCAATTTCGAAGGCGGCTGCTACGCCAAGGTGATTTCGCTGTCGCCGACTGCTGAACCGCAGATTTACGCCTGCACACGTCGCTTCGGAACGATTCTCGAAAACGTCGTGTACGACCCGGTGACTCGGTTTCTCGATCTTGATGACGACCGCCTGACCGAGAATACTCGCGCCGCTTATCCGCTGCACTATATCGACAACGCCGTACCGGAAGCGCGCGCCGGGCATCCGAAGAACATCATTATGCTGACTTGCGACGCCTCGGGCGTTCTGCCGCCGATATCGAAACTGACGCCCGAACAGGCTATGTACCATTTTATTTCCGGATACACCTCCAAGATAGCCGGCACCGAGATCGACCTCGGCAAGGAACCGGAGATTACCTTCAGCGCCTGTTTCGGCGCGCCGTTTATGGTGCACCATCCATATTTCTACGCCGAGCTCCTGAGGAACAAGATCCACAGGCACGATGTCAACTGTTGGCTGGTCAATACCGGATGGACCGGCGGGCAGTACGGTGTCGGCAAACGGATGAGTATCCATCACACCCGGCGGCTGTTGAATGCTGCGCTCGACGGTGAGTTGTTGGATGTCCCGTATCGTCCCGATCCACTGTTTAGGTTTCAGGTCCCCCTCCGCTGTGAAGGTGTGCCGGAGAAGGTGCTCGATCCTGCCAATACGTGGGAAGATCGGAATGCCTACAAGCAGAAGTACCAGCAACTCGCCGCTCTGTTTATTGAGAACTTCAAGAAGTTCTCGGCGGGCTGCTCGCGGGAGGTGATGGCAGCCGGGCCGGTCAAGCGGGATTTTTGATGTTGCCGCGGCTGGTGTGGGCTGGCGTAGCGCCCGCTGAACCTTCAGATTCGGCGGGTCCCGTGGTCGAATCGTCATGCCCGGCGGCGGCAATCTCGGGTGGACGACCGGACAACCTGTCGAAGCGCTGGAACACGCCGCCCGCAGTTTTGTTTGTATCCTGAATTGACAACCGGAGTATTGAAACCATGCCTACCTATGTATACCGATGTAACGACTGCGGCAGAGAATTCGAGGAATTCCAGACCATGACCGAGAAACCGCTCGAAACCTGTCCGTCGTGCAAGGGTAAGGCCCAACGAATAATCTCCGGTGGGGCGGGGTTTCTTTTCAAGGGTCCGGGTTTCTATAGCACCGACTATCGCAGCGACTCTTACAAGAAGAGCGCCGCCGCGGACACCGGAGGCAATCCGCCGACCTCATCTTCCAGTTCTTCATCGTCGGGTCCGTCGTCGGACGCAAAGAGCAAAAAACCTTCGTCCAATGACTAGATCCTCAGCGGATTTGACGGCCGGATGGTGATATGACCTCACTAGACTCTCTCGCAGACAATCTCCAGAACCGGTCGTCACTGGTTACCGATCTCGACGGTTGGGAAGCCTACTTCAAAGACGCCACCGAGGAATCAGTCCGCCCGTTAGCCATCGTCCTGGCCGAGGGCGAGTCCGACGTAGTCGAAACCGTCCGTTTCGGCAATAAACGGGGCTTGCCCCTGGTGGGGAGGGGGGCCGGGACCGGTCTGTCCGGCGGCTGTGTGCCGCAGGAGGGGAGTATCGTCCTTTCTTTGGAGAGAATGAAGAAGCTTGAAGTCGACCCGGAACGTCGCCTGGCTGTCTGCGGACCCGGCGTTATCACCAAGGAACTCCTTGACGCCGCCGCGCCTCACGGTCTGACCTACCCGCCCGATCCGGCCAGCTACGAAGAGTGCACGCTAGGCGGAAACGTCGCCGAAAACGCCGGCGGACTGCGCTGCAAGCGGTTCGGCGTGACCCGCGACTACGTCCTGGGCTTGAAAGCGGTCACGGCCGAAGGCAGTTATATCAGGACAGGGATGTTGGCCGAGCGTCGCGGTTTCAATTTACAGGATGTCCTTATCGGTTCCGAGGGCACGCTGGCCATTGTCACCGAGATGGCGCTCCGGCTGGTGCCGACACCGGAGGTCGGCAGTACTTTTCTGGTCGCATTCGACGATCCGGCCGACGCCGGGCAGACCGTGGCCGACATAACCGCCGCCGGCATCATCCCGACCGTCCTGGAGTACCTCGACGGCGCCGCCGCCGATTGCTCTAACCGCTACGAGAAGACCGCGGGCCTGGACCGTGTCGGCGCCATTCTCCTGATCGAAACCTCGGGGGAGCGCGGGGGAGACCAGGCGGAGGCGATCCGCAGATTCTGCGAGCGCAACCGCTGCTCCTACCTGCGCCATGCCGACGACCCGGAGAAAGCCTCCGAGCTGTGGCGCATCCGGCGCAATCTCTCCAAAGCGGTCAAGGCCATGGCGAAGGTCCGCTACAACGAGGACGTGGCGGTGCCGGTGTCGCGCTTCATGGACCTGATCGCCTTCGTCGCCGCCGAGAACGCTCGCGGGCCGCTGCGGGTCAACGCCTTCGGCCACGCCGGCGACGGCAACCTGCACGTCAGTTTCCTTTCGCTGACCGGCGACCCGAATGAGAAAAAGCTGATCCATGAAGGGGTGGAAAGACTGTTTCGCAAGACGCTCGAGCTGGGCGGCACCCTCTCCGGCGAGCACGGCATCGGCAGGCACAAAGCGCTTTATCTGCCCTGGGAGTTCGACCCGCCCACCCTGGCCGTCATGAAAGCGGTCAAGAACATCTTCGATCCGACCAACCTGCTCAATCCGGGCAAGATATTCGTCGATTGACGCCCAAATCATCGTTTTTTTCACACTGCCCTCTTGACAACCGGCTCGCCGCATTTTAGATTTACAGCCCCATTGTGAAAGGTTTCACATGGGGCCAATTGTGACGCTCGGAGACCATGATAACACACACACGTTACAAATAACGAAGGAGTTCTCCTATGGCAAAGACACTCAAAGAAACGCTGGCGGCTCAGATACCCAAGCTAAGGGAGGAGCGCGTCGAGTTGATGAAACAGCACGGCGACCATCAGATTTCGACGGTCTCGGTGGCGCAGGCGATCGGCGGCATGCGCGGGATCAAGGGGATGGTGTGCGACACGTCGGTGGTGGAACCCGATCAGGGGCTGATCATTCGCGGCAACCCGATCATGAAGTTGACCGACAAGATTCCCGAAGAGATCTTCTGGCTGCTGATCACCGGCAACTTCCCCACCGCCGACGAACTGAAACTGTTCCAGAAGGAGTTGAAGAGCTACGGCGAGGTCCCCGACTACGTCTGGAAGGTGCTCAAAGCCATGCCGAAGACGTCCCACCCGATGGCCATGCTGGACACGGCTATTCTCACGATGGAGAACGAGTCGTACTTCCGCAAGCGCTACACCGAGGGCATGCCCAAGACCGAGTACTGGGAGCCGACTCTTGAAGACGCCATGAGAGTGATGGCTACCATTCACACTATCGCGGCCGGTATGTATCGCATCCGGTACAAGAAGGGTGATCTGATTCCGCCGAGCAAGACCGTCGACTGGGCCGCCGACTACGCCCGGATGCTGGGCCTGCCGCCCAAGAAGGGTGAGACGGCCAAGATGATGCGGCTGTATTTGACGTTGCACTGCGACCACGAAGGCGGCAACGTTTCGGCCTTCTCATGCCACACGGTGGGTTCGGCCTTGTCCGACGCCTTTTACGCCGTCTCCGCCGGTCTCAACGGCTTGGCCGGTCCTCTGCACGGCCTGGCCAACCAGGAGTGCCTGAACTGGGTGCTTGAGACGATGGAGAAGTTCGGCGGCGCTCCCACCGAGGATGAGATTCGCGACTACGCCTGGGAGACGCTGCGCGGCGGCAAGGTGATTCCAGGCTACGGTCACGCCGTTTTGCGCGTCACCGATCCGCGCTTCACCGCCTTTAACGCTTTCGGCAAGAAGTACATGGCCAAGGACCCGGTCTTCCAGACGGTCGATCGCGTGTTCAAGGTGGTACCGGAAGTGCTCAAGGAGCACGGCAAGGCCGCCAATCCATGGCCGAACGTCGACGCCGGTTCCGGCGCGCTGTTGTACTACTACGGTTTGAAGGAGTTCCAGTACTACACGGTGCTGTTCAGTGTTTCCCGTTCGATGGGTATGCTGGCCCAGTTGGTGCTCAACCGCGCCCTGGGCACGGCCATCACCCGTCCGAAGTCCGTCAGCACGAAGTGGCTCTACGACCAGGTCAAACCGGCCTAAGCTTCACGAAACGATGACCACAAGCGGCCCGCCTCGCGCGAGCCGCTTTTTCTGTGGTGCATCCAATCTGTACTGCTGTATGCCGATTTCCCGAAGGCACTCGGGCGTCGGAGCTGAATAGCCTTAACAGCGCCCGTGCCCACTTGACAACTAATTAGGCCTGTCTTATAATAGAAGTAGATTCACATGGGTTTGACTTCCTTTGTTTCGACACCAACTGGTACCAGATGATGCGGTCCTGGCAGACGGCTACGTCAGACGTGAAACGTGTTTAGTATAAAGCTGTTGTTTCAAGCGAGACTTTATTGATCCGATTATGGAGGAAAACACGATGAGAGACATTGCAAGCGTTGCGGTACTTGTTATCGTGCTGGTTCTGGAGGTTGTGGGTGAGCCGATTCCATGCGATAGCCCGACGCAAAGAGTGTTCATGAGGGAAGATTGGGAAGGTTGCAGTTGGGAAACACCATACGGTGCGTGGACGGATTCTGCGAATGCCGCCTGGCAAATCTGCGACTCTGATCTCTGCCCCCCTGACTCGGCTCGAAGCGGAACCTGTTACATAGGTGCGCCAATTGACGGTGGGGTGTGGAAAACAATGTGGTTGATTAGTCCACCGATCGTGATAGATGAAACCGAAATGGAGTACGGCGAAGTTCTCGTTCTAAAATACTGGAATTGGTACGTTCTGGGAAACTGTGGTTACTACAAAGGATGTTGCTGGGGTACCAGCAAGAATGATACGGCATATGTGGCAGTCCGTCCAAGCGGTGGCACCTGGCTGGATGTTCAGCAACACGTCTGCTACAGTGCCGGCTGGGCATGCGAAGTGGTTGATCTCTCTGCGTTTAACGGCCAGGTAATTCAGATTGGTTTCAGGCTCCGTGAGAATTGTGGATGCGATCCCCAAGAGGGGTGGTTCATTGATGATATTAGTCTTGAGATCATTGACACTGCCTGTGGGGATTTCACGCTGTCGGCTGGCCCCGACCGGCTAGTTTGTGCGGGGGATTCCGTTTCTATCTCAGATATTACGGTAGAATGTGGCATTGCACCTTATACGTATGAATGGAGTCCTTGCACGGGACTTGACGAGTGCGGGATTCCAAACCCAAGAGCGTGTCCTGATACGACAATAACCTATGTGTTGTCCATAACGGATGCGAGCAATCCGCCGAAGAGTGATTCAGATTCTACTACTGTCAGTGTTGTACCCCCTATAGTCGATTTGCACGCTGTTTCGCTGCAAAGTAGCGAACAGTTGTGCATTGAACCGTTGATGGAATTCGATAGCTGCCTTTGGGCGAGTGGTCAGTCCACTTGCGCGATTTGCACTACGATTGTTGATACGGGAATACATTTGCTTGCGGTTAGAGCCTTCATTAACGGTTGCGTGGCCGACGACACTGTTGAAGTATATGTCGATCCAGTACCCACGGATGCACCTTTGTATGAGCCTCTCCTTCCGAGTGAGCCGATGGTACTGCACGCCTATCCCAACCCATTCAACGCAACCGCGAAGGTCAGTTATTGCGTACCCCGACGTTGTGTAGCAGTGTTGTCGGTTTACGACCTTCTCGGAAGACGAGTGCGTACTCTGGTTCACCGGGTACAGAATGCCGGCATGCATGAAACCGCATGGGACGGTACCGACACTTTCGGACAGCGGGTTGCAAGCGGCGTCTATTTCTTATCTCTCTCTGCGTGCGGCAGAGTGCTGACAGCAAAGATGGCTCTTCTGAAGTAGTTGTGATCGGTTGCCGATCGGCATGGGGCCGCTGGCTCAAGGCTCTTTCCGGAAACGCGTTACTGCATCGGTAACGTGATCACGAACTCGGCGCCGCCGAGGTCGCTGTCGTGCACGGTGATCTCACCACCCATCTCGGTCACGATCTTGTACACCGTCGGCAGACCCAGACCGGTACCGGCGTCTTTGGTGGTGAAGTATGGCGTGAAGACTTTGTTTTTGATGGCGTCATCGATCCCCGGTCCGCTGTCGGCGAAACTGATGCGAACGTTGTTACCGTCACGCCGGACGGCGATCACAACATGCCCCGCTGACCCCGCCAGCGCCTCCTTGGCGTTGTTGAACAGATTGGTGAAGACCTGCTTGAGAGCGTCCGGATCGGCCTGGGTCACTATCCCCGCTTCGAGTTGGGTGGACAGTTCGATGTGGAGTCGGTCCGCTTCCGGTATGAGGAACCTGGTGAGTTCGCCGATGAAATCGTCCAGCGGCACCGACTGCGAACGCCTCTTCTCCTCGCGGGCCAAGGCGAGAAAGCGTGTGATGATATCGTTCAAGCGCATTGTTTCCGTCCGAATCCGGGTGGTGATCGCGACGTATTCGTCCTGCTGCTGTTCCGGCGAAAACTCCGCCTCGAGCCGCTGGGCGGCAATCGAGATGGTGTTGAGCGGGTTACGTATCTCATGGGCGACGCCGGCCGCCAGATGCCCCATCTCAGACAGCCGTTCCCGCCGCGCCGCCTCGCGCTCGAACTGTCTCAGGCGGGTGATGTCATAGACGACCACCACCATGCCCGCCGGCTCGGCGTCGTCCGACTCAAATCCGGATGTCGCCACCAACAGACAGTGAGTGTCGCCGCCACGTTCGATATTGACTTCCGTTTCGTTCGATGATTCCCGGCCGGCTTGGAGGGTCGACAGCGCCAGTTGCGGCGCCGCGATCAGGCGATCCCACGGCTGCCCGATGGAGTCCGAAATCCCGAACACTCGTTCAAATGCATCATTGGTCAGCGTAATTGTGCCTTCGTGATTGACGACCGCGACGCCGGTGCGCATCTCCTCGAAGATGCGATCGGTGACGGTCTTGATGTGGCTGTAGCGGCGCGACAGCTCCTTGCGGTGTTGTCGGCTGCGCAGGTATAGCAGCCCTACCAGGATCAACCCGAACATAACCGCCGCCAGACTCAGCATGAGTCGATCGAACCCCTTGGAGACGGCATGGTATCCTTCCAGCGACAGGCCAACCCTAAGGACGCCGAACGGGTAGTCCTTCGATGAGAACGGTCGCACCAATTCCAGCACCCGGCGGTCCTGGAACTCGATGGCGCGGTAGCGGATGCTGTCGCTGTCCAACGACTCGCTCAGGAACGGATCGCTCTCGATAGCCAGCAATTGGCCGGTCTTGCGCGAGGCGAAGACGATGCCCTCGGTCGACTGGTAGATGATATATTCCACGCCCTCCTCGCGCGCCATGTTCTGAGCCAGGTATCCGATCTGGGTCTGCTGCAAAGCCTCGGCATAGAACCCCGCGTCGGCCACCAGCACTACCACCCAGCGCAGATCATTGGTCAACTCCAGATAGTAATGGATCACCTCACCTGGCTTCTCACCCTCGTCCAGCAGCATAACGTACTTCAGTTCCGGCTGGGCGAGCAACTGCGCCGCCTCGTCCAGCACGAACGAGGGTGGGCTTGTCACGGTGCCGCGGCCCACTCCGCCGGCGATGAGGGCGGCGGCTGAATCGAGGACCCAGAGCGCGTACAGATCGTGTTCCATCGCCGTGCGGGCCAGAAGTTGATCGGACAATTCAGAAAAATCGCCGCGCACGACACTTCGCACGATCTCGCTGTAACGAAGATGAACGATTTGGTCAAAATACGACTCGGATGTCATAGCGTTTTCGGCCGCTTGCGCCAGAGCCTCGGTGAAAGCCACCCCCTGCATCTTCAGCAGCCTGAGACTGTCCTGGCGGCTTTCCCGGATGCCGAGCCAGGTGACCAGAATGATTACGACGGCCAGCGCCAGAAGCAGAGCCGCCAGAAAGCGCGGATCCATCCCTGCTGAACCGCTTTTGCGTGTAACCGGCATAGCCCTTAAGCTAGACGCGCCCGCGGCCGGCGGCAACTAAAAGTTAGGTGTTCTCGGTAGCCTCGACGGCAATGTCCATGGTTGGGGATTCCGAATGTGGTCTGGGGTGTCGGATAGGCAGCTCAAAGAAGAACGTGGCGCCGGCCTCACGGCGGTATCCGATGCGACCTTTATGCGTGTCGATAATGCGTCGGCAGGTCACCAGGCCGTAGCCGTGACCTTTGCGTTTGGTGGTGAAACGCTTTTCGAACAGAGAACCTTCGCAGTGGGCCTCCACGCCGGGGCCGTTGTCGATAATGGCGACGCGGGCGCCGTCCGTGTCGGCGATTCGCTCTGTGCATATTCGTATCTCTTTCACGCCCGGGGCGTCGGTCAGAGCGTCGGCGGCGTTCTGAATGAGGTTGATGAGCACCTGCTGAATCTGATTTTGGTCAAGTTCGACTAGAGGTAGTTCGGGCGAGAGGTCGGTCACCAGCGCGATTCCGTCGAATCGATTCTGCGGTTTCAGGAAGGCCAGCATGTTCTGGATAAGCTGATTGAGGTCGGTCGGGGCGAACTGGGCCTCGCCCTGGTTGACATCCATGAGACCGTCGGCGAAGCGAGCGATTCTGTCCACCGTGGTCTTCATCAGTTCCAGCTTCTGACTGATCTTTTGCTGGTCGCCCCGCTTCAAAAAGAGCGGCATAAGTTCGATATTGCCGCTGAGGACGGCCAGGTAGTTGTTGATCTCGTGGGCGATGTCGCCCGCCATCTCGCCGCGTGTATAATAGCGGTCGACGCCGACCATCATCTCCTGGAAGTTCCTGCTCTCCGAGATATCCAGGAATATGAACAGGTGGACCGGCGGCTGTCCGGAACCGGCGGGCACCTGCGACAGAACCAGATAGGCCGGGAACATCGATCCGTCCTTGCGTCGGCAGACCACTTCACCCGATTTCTCCGTCGACACACTCGAGGCCACGGACCGCTCGGCGTTGCGAGAGGCGGCGAACAGGTTGTCGATAGTCATACCCAGGGCTTCGCCGTTTTCATAGCCGAAGACCTCCGCCGCCATGCGATTGAATATGACCACCTCGCCCTCAGACGAAGCCGCCACCACGCTGCATGGGGAGCAGTCAATCAGAGTGGCCAGGAACACCTGCGACTCCGCCTGAGTGATGTAGGCGTCCTTCAAAAGACGGTTGTACTTCTTGTGGGTTTGATGATTGTTCCAGAGCGTTTTCGACATGCGGTTGAACGAGGCCACCAGCCGGTTCAGTTCGGTGTCGCCGTCGACCTCGAGGAGATAGTACAGTTGTCCGGAAGCGGTTTTTTCAAATCCTTGTTCCAGTCGTTTCAGAGGCTCGCGGAACCTAAGTGAGATCAAATGAACCGTCAGCAGCGACACCAGGATCGAGCCCAGGAACAGCAACAGCAATCCGTAGAGCACGCTGCTGCGGTTGGAGATCAGCCACTCCTGATCGATCACCGCCACCAATAAACCCGGCACGCCCGTAGGCGTCTCAAAACGGCAACTGTGGATAGAGTGACCACCTCCCATGCAGACCGGCGTCCACTGCCCCGGCGACCCTACGACATCGGCCTTGTCCAGAGGTGTGTCGATCAGCCACGACAGGTCCACCGCCGCCATCAACGATTTGAAATCCTGCTCGTCGCTCTGGTAGGCGAAAGCTTTGACCGGTTTACCTTGGTAATCAGGCAGATATACCGCCGCATAGTCGCACATTTCACCGGATGATAACAGCGAGTTCAAGGCTCGTTGCGATTTGTCGTCCAGGACCGGTTGGCCGGAATCGTCGTTGATAATCGACACCTGCCCGGCGGCCTCTCCAATCGGGCCCAGATAATTCTGTCCCGCCTTGCGGAGGTCGACGTATGTGTCGGTCTCGGGGAAAAAGAGAATCAAAGCGAGGGCCGCGAAGACAAAGATCACCTGGACGACTATGATATGACCCAGCCGCGAAAGCAGCGCCGGACGGAGTTGACGTTGAAGCCATTTTCTCACGAAGTAAACCTCAGCCCAAGATTCTTGCATCGTCATTCTTATCGACAGGTGGGTCGTTCCTGTGAGCACAGCAGCGGTGCAAAGATGGCACAAAAAAGCGGGAGTGGCGGAGGGGGGATGCCCGACTCTGACGTCAGGTGGCTGGTTGGCCAGCACGCACCACTCCCGTTTACTTGCGTACCCGGGTCACAAACTTCTGCAACCCCTACAAAGCAAAGGTCATGCCGAAGTTGGAGCGTCAGGGGCGCTCGGTCATCGCACCCTTATGAAACCGTTGAGCAACGAGTTCCATTGAATGTCGGCTGCCCGGTCCGAGCCGTCACCGCAAGTAAAGGCGATCTTCTTGTCAACTATAGGTCTTTAAACTGCACCGGTCTGCACAGTGGTCAGCTTACCCTTTGTCTTCCAGGTCCTCGATGTACTTCTCAGCGGCCACTGCGGCGGTGGTGCCGTCGCCGACGGCGTTGGTGATCTGACGCACCAGTTGGGAGCGCACGTCGCCGCAGGCGAAGATCCCCTTGATCGAGGTTTCCATCCGGTTGTCGGTCAGGATATATCCGCCCTGGTCCTTGCGCAGGGCCTCGCGGGTGAGGTTGCTGTTGGGGCGGAAGCCCAAAAAGGGGAAGACCGCACCTACCTTCAGGGTCGATTTTTCGCCGGTTTTGACATTCTTGAGGGACAGACCGGTCACCTGTTTGTCGCTGCCGCTGATCGCTTCGACTACCGTGTTCCAGATGAACTCGACCTTTTCATTGGCGAAGGCGCGCTTCTGGATGATCTTCTGCGCCCGCAGTTGATCGCGGCGGTGGATGATGTAGACTTTGGAGCCGAACTTGGTCAGGAACATCCCCTCCTCCACGGCGGCGTCGCCGCCGCCGACCACAGCAATCACTTGTCCTCTGAAGAACGCCCCGTCACAGATGGCGCAGTAGGAGACACCTTTGCCGGCGTATTCCAGTTCGCCCGGCACGCCCAGCTTGACCGGCGAGCCGCCGGTCGACAGGATGACCGCCTTAGCGCGGTACAAAGTTCCGGAGGCGCACCGAGCTACTCGCTCGTCGCCGTCGACGTAGACCTCCTCGACCTCTTCGGTGACCAACTCCATACCGAACTTCTTGGCGTGCTCAGCCATTTTCATGGCCAGTTCGGCGCCGGAGATATGCTCGAAGCCGGGATAGTCCTCGACCTCCTCGGTGTTGGCGATCTGTCCGCCGGGCAGACCTTTCTCCAGGGCGATTGTCTTTCGTTCCGCGCGGGCGCCGTACAGGCCGGCCGTCAAGCCACCGGGTCCGCCGCCGACGATTACTATGTCGTATTTCTTCTCTTGGGCCATCGTTACTTCCTCATGTATTTCTTCAGACCTTCGGCCATCGTCATCGGCCGCACCGGGAACAGTTGAATCATCTCGGTCGTGTCCAGCACGTTTCCCATTTCCATCATGATCAACTGATCGCGCGTTATCGGCGCTGGTTTCACGAGCGCCTCCAACAAGCGGGTTGTCAGTTTCATGAACGGTGTCGGGACGTGGAAGTTCACCCTTCTGCGACCCGTCACAGCCTTTATGATATTGAGTATTTCCAGATATTCAAGTTTTTCCGGACCGCCGATCTCGATTATCCGGTTAGCCGCCTCAATGCTCGCCAATGATCGCACCATGATTTCGACCACGTCGTCAATGTAAATCGGTTGAAGCATGTATCGCCCCGAGCCGATCACCAGCGTCACCGGGGAGTACTTCAGCAGCCGGTCGAGCAGCGACACGAAGCCGTCACCCGGACCGTAGATCACCGACGGCCGCAGAATGATATACTCCCGGCCGGAGTTGACCACGGCCTGTTCCGCGCGATGCTTGCTGCGGTGGTACTTCGAGGGCGCTTCAGCCGAGGCGCCGACGGCCGACAGATAGATGATCCGTCGCACGCCCGTTTTTTGACAAGCCTGCACGACGTTGGCCGTGCCCTGCGCGACCGTGCCCTCAAACGTCCGCGTCCTGGTCTCGGCGATCAGTCCGACCAGGTGGCAAACAACCTCCGTGCCCTCGAAGGCGTTCTCAAGGTCGCTAGTGTTTTCAACCGAACCCTGCCTGAAGGTCGGCCGTTTGACAAAGAGATTATCATCGACTATACGATGAACCAGCGCCGTGACCTGGTGACCGTCGGTCAGCAGGCGGTTGACCAGATGCCGTCCGACAAATCCGGTGGCGCCGGTCACGCCGATTCTCACCAGTCGATCCCCTTCTGGGCCGGGATCCCCTGGGTGAAGGGGTGCTTGATTTCCGTCATGGCCGTCACCAGGTCGACCTGCTCAATCAGCCAGTCGGGTGCGTCTCGGCCGGTGATGACGAGGTGCTGTCGGTCGGGACAGTCGGTCAGCATCTCCTGCACGTCTTTTTTCGAGACCAGACCCAACTTAAGGGCGACATTCAACTCATCGAGAATCACCAGATCATAGGTCCCGGACTCGATCTTCTGGCGGGCCAGGGCCAGTCCCTTTCTCGCCGCTTCCTTGTGCACCCGCCGGTCTTTTTTGTCGTCTATTATTCCGACGAATCCCTCGCCGACCACATGCAGCTCCAAATTCGGCGCCAGTCTTTTGACGCCTTCCAGTTCACCGTATTTCCAGGAGCCTTTGATAAACTGGATTAGACATATCTTCCATTCGTACCCGACCGCCCGCACACACATCCCCAAAGCCGCCGTGGTCTTGCCTTTGCCGTTACCGGTATAGACGATCTTCAAACCGCGGCTCGTTCCGTTTTTCTCAACCATCATCGCAGGACCTTCTCTTAAGTGCGCTTGTTACAACGGATAAGGTAGGGATTCGGTGGAAAAAGTCAAATGATGTCCGGTATATTCCCTGAAAAATATCGAGGCGAATTTGTGAAAAAAGTCACCAATTCCTATTGACGCCCAAGCTGGGGAAACCGTATATTGTAATGAGGATTAAAAAAGTCATTACAGGTCGAGTTTCAATCGACCTGTCACTGGCTGGTCGGAAAGTTGTCGAAAGAAGGTCTTTATGCAATTCACTAAGGCCGAAGAATATGGCATGCAGGGCGTGCTGCACTTGGCCGACAAGGGGCGGGACGAGGTTACTCCTCTTTCAGAAATCTCCGAGGCGAGGGATATCCCTGAGAAGTTTCTGGCCAAGATCTTCCAGGCTCTGTCGCGCTCCGGGATACTCAGATCACACCGGGGCGTCCGCGGCGGGTTCACGCTGGCCAAGCCCCCGTCTGAGATCACCGTCAAGGATGTTCTGGAGTCTATCCAGGGTCCGTACCATCTAACCAAGTGCATTCCCGATCCGGAATGCTGCCCGCGCAGTGAGAGCTGCGCCATGCGTGACTTGTTGGTATTGGCCGAGCGGCAGTTGCTTGAGGTTTTTACCATGCATACTCTTGAGGACATGGTGCATCTGGAGCGGGCCAAAGGCATAGGCTCGTCTGAAAAGCCGAATTCTTAGGCGCATTTCGGTTTACATCCAACGCCTGACACTGTATCTTCCGGGCTGGCAAAGATTCGAAGTAACAGGAGATATGTAGCCATGCCCGTGAAGTCGGATCGCTGGATTATTGAAATGGCGCGCGATCACGCTATGATCAAGCCGTTTGCGGAGAGTCAGGTCCGCTCCGGGATCAGCTTCGGAACCTCCTCATACGGCTACGACATAAGCCTTTCCGATGAATTCAAGATTCTCGACTCAACCGGTCTCACGGAGTTGGATCCCGCCAACATGTCATCGGTACATTTCAAAGACGTTAAAGCCGATTCGGTTCTGATTCCGGCCAACTCCTTCATCCTCGGGCGGACCGTCGAGTATTTCAAGATACCTCGTGACATCATTACGATCTGCCTGGGCAAGTCCACTTATGCGCGGTGCGGTGTGATCATCAATGTTACCCCGTTCGAACCGGAGTGGGAAGGGTTCGCCACTATCAGTTTGACCAACAGCGCCCCGGTCCCGGCCCGTGTCTATGCTCATCAGGGTATCGGTCAGCTTCTGTTTCTGGAGGCGTCCGAGGAATGCCTCAAGTCATACGGCGACAAGGCCGGAAAGTACCAGGCTCAGAAAGAGATCACGATTTCGAAATCCGATTAGTCTGCCGACAATCTGTAGATAAACGGCAAAGAGTATTCCTGGCAGGAGATAACGATGTCCGAAGACAATGTACAGACGATAGAGGAAAAGAGGGTGTCGACAAAGACACGCAGGCGCCGCATGGTGACGATCGACGGCAACACCGCCGCCGCCTACGTAGCGCACGCTACTAACGAGGTGATAGCGATTTACCCTATCACGCCCTCCTCTAACATGGGGGAGGAGGCCGATGAGAAGTCGGCTCGCGGAGAGAAGAACATCTGGGGCAGCATACCCGAGGTGGTGGAGATGCAGTCCGAAGCCGGCGCCGCCGGCGCCGCGCACGGCGCCCTGACCACCGGCGCACTGACCACGACCTTCACGGCCTCGCAGGGGCTGTTGCTGATGATTCCAAACATGTTCAAGATCGCCGGCGAGTTGACGCCGACCGTGTTCCATGTCTCGGCGCGCGCTGTGGCCACGCATGCGCTCTCGATTTTCGGCGACCACTCCGATGTCATGGCCACCCGCTCCACCGGCTACGGCCTGATCGCCTCCGGCTCCGTGCAGGAGGTGATGGACCTGGCGTTGATCGCCCAGGCGGCTACGTTGGAGAGTCGGGTGCCGTTCGTACATTTCTTCGACGGCTTCCGCACCTCACACGAAGTGCAGAAGGTCGAACAGATCACTTTCGACGACATGCACGACATGCTGCCGGCCGAACTGATCGCCACACACCGCCAACGTTCGCTGTCGCCGGACCGACCGACCATCAAGGGGACCTCGCAGAATCCGGATGTGTTCTTCCAGTCGCGCGAGACGATCAACAAGTACTACCACGCCGCGCCCGATATCGTGCAGAAGCAGATGGACAAGTTCGCCTCCATCGTGGGGCGGCGCTACCGTTTGTTCGACTACCTCGGTCACCCCGAAGCGGAGCGGGTCGTCGTGGTCATGGGCACCGGCGCCGAGGTGGTTCATGAAACCGTCGATGAACTGGTGAAGCGTGGCAAGAAAGTCGGCGTCATAAAGACTCGTCTCTACCGACCGTTCTCGGTCAAGGCCTTTGCCGCCTCTCTGCCGGCCACCGTCAGGAAGATCGCCGTGCTCGATCGGACCAAAGAACCGGGCGCGGTGGGCGAACCGATGTACATCGACGTGCAGGCGGCGCTTGACGAAGCCTTCGACAACGGTTGGCCGCGTCCGAAGCAGCGTCCGCTGGTGGTCGGCGGCCGGTATGGACTCGGCTCGGCCGAGTTCAATCCGCCCATGGCCAAAGCCGTCTTCGACAACCTGAAGGCCGACATGCCGAAGAACCACTTCACCGTCGGCATCGTCGACGACGTCACCATGTCCTCGCTCGAACCGGACTACTCGTTCGACCTCGAAGGTAAGAACTTCCGCGGCTTGTTCTATGGCCTGGGCGCCGACGGCACCGTGGGCGCCAACAAGAACTCGATCAAGATCATCGGCGAGAACACCGACAACTTCGCCCAGGGTTACTTCGTCTACGACTCCAAGAAGGCCGGCGCGGTAACGGTGTCGCACGTACGCTTCGGCGAGGATTTGATCCGCAAGCCGTATCTTATCACTTCGGCGCAGTTCGTGGCCTGCCACAACTTCTCGTTCCTCGAGAAGTATGATATGCTCGCCAAGCTGCGCGAGGGCGGCACTTTCCTTTTGAACTCGCCGCTCTCAGCCGATGATATCTGGGATGAGATGCCGCGTGAGGTGCAAAAGCAGATCATCGACAAGAAGGTGAGCTTCTACGTGATCGACGCCATCGCTTTGGCCAAGCAGCTTGGTCTCGGGGTACGTATCAACATGATCATGCAAACCGCTTTCTTCATCATCTCCGACATCCTGCCCAAGGATGACGCTATCAAGGCGATTAAGAACGCTATTCTCAAGACCTACGGTAGCAAAGGGGAGAAGGTCGTCAACATGAACTACTCGGCGGTCGACGGCGCCATGGGCGCGTTGCAGAAAGTGGACTATCCCCAAGAGGTCACCAGCAAGAAGAAGCGACCGCCGATCGTGTCGGAGTCCGCACCGGAGTTCGTGCAGAACGTGACCGCCGAGATCATCGCCGGTCGCGGCGAACTGCTGCCGGTGTCGGCCTTCCCGGTCGACGGCACCTACCCCACCGCTACCACGCAGTGGGAAAAGCGCAACATCGCCGTCGACATCCCGGTGTGGGAGCCGGAGGCCTGCATCCAGTGCAACATCTGCGCCATCGTCTGTCCGCACGCAGCGATACGTCCCAAGCTGCTCGACAAGGAACATCTCGCGGGTGCACCCGCCGAGTTCAAGTCCATCGAGGCCATGAAGCCGCACAAAGGGATGATCTACGTCCTGCAAGTGGCCCCCGAAGACTGCACCGGCTGCGAGATGTGTGTCCATGCCTGCCCGGCCTACGTCAAGGACGAGAACAAGCAGAAGACCGACCGCAAAGCGATCAACATGGCCCGGCAAGCGCCGTTGCGCAAAGTCGAGGCCGCCAACTGGGACTTCTTCGTCAACAAACTCCCTGAGACCGACCCGGCCTTGTTCAATGTCGCTACCACCAAGGGGTCGCAGTTTGTCAAGCCGCTGTTTGAATTCTCGGGCGCCTGCGCCGGTTGCGGCGAGACGCCCTATGTCAAGCTGATGACGCAGATGTTCGGTGATCGCGCCGTCTGCGGCAACGCTACGGGTTGCTCCTCCATTTACGGCGGCAACCTGCCGACCACGCCCTACGCCGTGCGGCCCGACGGCCTCGGTCCGGCCTGGTCCAACTCGTTGTTCGAGGATTGCGCCGAGTTCGCCATGGGGATGCGTCTTACGGCCGACCGCCTGAAAGAGTATGCCCTCGAATTGGTGCAGGCTCTGGCGCCCGAGATGCACGCCGATCTGGCCACGGCCGACCAATCCGCACAGGAGGGGATCGAGTCGCAGCGCGGGCGGGTGGCCGCTCTCATGGACAAGCTGAACCGCCTGCCCGAGGACGATCGCGTCATCGCCCTCAAAAACGTCGCCAACTTCTTGGTCAACAAATCGGTCTGGGGAATCGGCGGCGACGGTTGGGCGTACGACATCGGCTTCGGCGGGCTGGACCACGTCATGGCGTCCGGCCGGAACGTCAACCTGATGGTTCTGGACACCGAGGTGTATTCCAACACCGGCGGTCAGATGTCCAAAGCGACGCCGCGCGGTTCCACCGCCAAGTTCGCCGCCGCCGGCAAGCCGCTCGCCAAGAAAGATCTCGGCATGATTCTTATGGCGTACGGTTCGGTCTACGTGGCGCAGGTGGCTATCGGCGCCAGCCACAACCAGACGGTCAAAGCGTTCGCTGAGGCTGAGGCGTACAACGGTCCCTCGTGCATCATCTGCTACAGTCACTGTATCGCCCACGGCATCAACATGGCCCTCGGTCTGGAAGCCCAGGATCGCGCCGTCAAGTCCGGCCACTGGCTGTTGTACCGCTACAACCCGGCTTTGGTCGCGCAGGGGAAGAACCCGCTGCAACTCGACTGCAAGAAACCGTCGATTCCGTTCGAGGAGTACGCATACGCCGAGAATCGTTTCCGCACTCTGAAAGCGACGGACCCGGAACGGGCGAAAATGCTGCTCAAACTCGGCCAGCAGGACGTCGACCGCCGCTGGAACCTGTATTCACAGTTGGCGGCGATGGACTGGTCCTCCGCAAAGGTGGAGTAGCGTTTCGGATTACTTAGTGGAATTCAACAGGCGGGTCGTCCAGAGGCGGCCCGCTTTCTTGTTTCACGTAGCGTCAAGCCGTGTCTATCTACTGTTCACCGCGTTTTTGAACAGCAACGGCCCGTTGGGCGAAAATAACGATAACGGAATCAGGGTTAATGCTCAGCGGATATTCGCTTTCGAATACTCCTAGAACTACATCAGACGGGTCTAAGGTCGGAATGGTCATCTTCAGGTTGTATCCGCCATCGCCTCTCTCAGCAAGTGTCGCGAATTGCTGCAAATAAAATGGCCTAATCCAGAATCTCGGAAGAACGCCCCTTATAGGAGCTTCGACGCTCACATCCGCAGCTGTTTTGTTCCCCACGTTACTTAGCGTGAGCGTGGCAGTATGGATGCGAGGCCGCGTTTCGTACTCCACCGTACATACAAGGTCTGCACGTTGCAATTGCGGCGACAAAAACCACGATAGCAGAATTCCCGCGCAGATCGGAAAAACTACACTAGAGAGTGTTCGCCACTGCCGTAGCCGTAAGACACCGACCGACCCCAACGACGTTGCCCATGATTCATAGCCTCTGAGCATAACGAGGAGCCCGAGGATCGTCGGCAGAATGCTCAGAAAAAGAACAGCATCTAAAGTACCAGATGTGGAGTAACGCCTTGCTGACCAGAGCAAGTATGAACCTCCCCCGATTTAGTGGACACATCGAGAAGATAGTGTTTAATTCTATGAGGAGGTGTGTTTATGTCGAAGAAGCGTCGACAGTTTGACAGGGCTTACAAAGTTGAGG
>Ga0214473_10000449_pt1 | contig 58099 bp, 46 predicted proteins | sample RVTome_7_FD_203509 | JGI IMG/M metagenome (GOLD analysis project Ga0214473, IMG submission 203509) | Soil microbial communities from uranium-contaminated site in the Upper Colorado River Basin, Wyoming, United States - RVT98D197 | ecosystem: Environmental > Terrestrial > Soil > Contaminated >... | reverse complement strand
AATGTTACCGAAGGGCAAGAAAGGGGAGTTGGGAAATGATACGTTGCCTCCTCATTGGTGTTACCGAAGGGAGACACGAATATGGGTGGAAACTCGAGGCAAGAGTATCGGGCGGCGATCCTGGCGCGCTATCGTCAGTCGACGCGAGAGGAGAGAAGGGTATTATCCTCCAGGAGTTCTGTGCGGTTTGTGATTACCATCGCAAGCACGCCATTCGGCTTTTGAATCAACAAAAAAGGGGGCCGACAAAACGACCCGGGCGAAAACGTGTTTACCGCTCGGCCGAGCTTCTGACGGCTCTCAGGCGCCTCTGGTTGGCCACTGATCAGATCTGTTCCAAGAAGCTGGTGGCGGCGATACCACTCTGGCTGCCGTTCTATGAAGGAACCTATGAGAAACTGTCGGCCACGACAACAGACCAACTCTTATCAGTCAGCGCCGCCACTATTGACCGACGGCTGGCTCCAACACGGGCCAAGACTCGCCCCCGGGGCCGGTGCGCCACAAAGCCCGGCCGCCTGCTGCGAAACCACTTCTGCCCCACTCTCAAGCTGCTTCAAAAGAAACGGATCAACAGCAAATACTACAAAAAGTACGATAAACCCAAAACTCCATTCCAGAGACTGATGACATCACGGGAGGTCACCCAGGAAGACAAAGACACTGTCAAAAAACAGCACCTATCACTTGACCCCTTCAAACTCAGACAACAAATTGAACAACAACTGAAGACTATCTTCAAACTGGTCTCGGTAACCTCCAATGTGAGGAAACGTATCTGACCACCGCTAATCCCTCGCTAACATCTTCCAAGGAGGCAACGCGATCCTGGGTCAGTAGGTCGACTCCGCTCACCACGGGGTGGCACGCGAACGTGTTCTGCCGATCGCGACAACTAAAGCCCTCGATTCCCGCACGTGGCGCGGCTTGACGTAGACGCCCGAAGGCCGGAGTAGCCCACCGGAATACCTTTAACGGACCGGTCACTCCCTGCAACCTCTTGACCGGTTCGGTCGGCTACTTGCGGAAATAGGTCATCGAAGGGTCGGGTCGGCCGACAAAGCACATATTGGTGAAACCGTTACACATGATGATCTTAAGCGATGTGCGAGCCTCGGACTCATTGTTGCCGAAATCGAGTATCGAGTGACCGGGCTCGGTGATTTTCCAACTGCCGCCCACATTCTCGACAACAATGTTGTCTGGATTGAAGCTTATGCAGTCCTCACCCGGCATTGCCCCCGACGGAGCATTGCCCTTCACCTTCCAGTATTCCAGCGAAGCCTCCGGCCGTCCCACAAAGCACTGTTCGTCGAACTTATAGAACTGGATGATCCGAACCGACAGTTCGGCTTCGTCCTGCTTGTCGCCGAAGGCCAGCATCGACATGCTCCCTTCGACGACTCTCCAACTGCCGTCAGTCAGTTCAGCGCGGGTTTTGAGCGACTCAAATATCCAAGCCGATTCCGCCCCTGACCGTGCGCTTGCTGCGGCCCGGGCTGCTGTCGCCGACGGTGCCTGTCACTGAGCACCCCCCTCACAAGAAACCAGTTGTTATCAGGTCGTTTCGGGCTTATACATATAAACTAACATCGGCTCGGCCTTGGCCGGTACAGTTTGCAGAGAGGTACGTTATGATATCCAGTGATACTTCGTCAGCGGCCCGAGGGGGACAGTGGCGGAAATTGACCCGTCTGTCGCCGCTGGTTTTGGTCATGATCGGCATGGTGGCGGCCGTTTGGGCGCAGACGACGCCCGAGTACGGCATCCGTGAGAAGACACCCAACCGCATTCTGTTCACCAATGCCCGGATCGTGGTCTCGCCCGATCTGGTCTATGACTCCGGGTCGCTGTTCGTTGTCGATGACCGTGTAGCCGCGGTGGGGAACGACATCCATGACACCGCCGGGGTAACTGTAGTCGATCTCGACGGTGCGACGGTCTATCCCGGTTTCATCGATGCTTTCACCGACTACGGCCTGGAGCCGCCCCAACGGCGGAAGAACGACCAGTCAGCGCCGCCGCAGTACACGCGCGAACGAGTGGGCGGCTCCGCCTGGAACGAGGCGATTCATGCCGAGGAGAACTCGGTCGACGGCTTCAAACCGGACGACAAGGCCGCTCGGGAATGGCGGTCGCAGGGGTTCACCACGGTGCTGTCGGTGCGGCAGGACGGCATCATGCGCGGCCGGTCATTCGTTACGACGCTGGGGGAGGGACTACCCAATGATCTGATCCTCCGACCACATCATTACCATTGCGGGTCGTTCGACAAGGGCAGTTCACAGCAGGAGTATCCCGGTTCGCTGATGGGGAGTATCGCCCTGTTGCGGCAGTTGTTTCTCGATGTCGACTGGTATCTGGAGGCTCGGGCTGCCTATGCCCGCAACCCCGATCAGAAAAAGCCGGAATTCAATGCCGCGCTCGAAGTTCTAGCGTCGGTCGACGACGAAACGCTGCTCTTTGAAGCCGGCGATGAACTGTCACTGCTTCGGGCCGACCGGTTGGCGCGCGAGTTCGACATCTCGATGGTGTACGTCGGCAGCGGTCGTGAATATGCAGCGCTGGACCTGATACAACAGACCGGGGGGGCCTTGATATTGCCGGTTCAATATCCCGAAAAGCCGGCCGTTCAGACGATTGAGGATGAACTGGATGTCCCCCTGGCTGAGTTGCGGCACTGGGAGACGGCTCCCAGCAATGCGGCGATGGTGGCTCAGCGAGGGCTTATGTTTGCCCTGACCACTCACCAGTTGAAGAAGAAATCCGAGTTCCTCGACAATGTTCGACTGGCCGTGAGACGCGGCTTACCGGAAGCGCGCGCGCTGGTCGCCCTCACGACGGTGCCGGCCTCGCTCTGCGGTGTGGCCGAAGTCACCGGCACCCTTGAGATCGGCAAGCTGGCCAATTTCTTCGTGTGCGATGGTGACGTGCTCAAGGACGACGCCACCATCCACTCGGTCTGGATACAGGGCCGCAAGTATGATGTCGATCCCAAGCCGGAAGGCAAGATGCGGGGCGAGTACGCAATGACGTTAGATTACGCGTCGCTCACCCTGTCGCTCAAGGGAACCGAGACCAAGTTGAAAGGTGAATACAAATTGGGGGAAACCGGCGGCAAGTTCGGCCACCTGTCCAGAGATGACAACAAGCTGCACTTTTCATTCGAACTTGACACTCTGGATTACGACGGCGTGCTTCGTTTCACCGGCCGTCTGGTCGGCGACACGTTGAGCGGATGGATGAACCAGCCTGACGGCGTGCGCCGAACCTGGCGGGCCGTCAGAACCGGCGCCTATGTCCCTGAAGAGGACACGACAACCGCAAAAGAGCCGCAGCCGCTGATTTCACGCCTGACCTTCCCCAATAAACCGTTCGTTAGCGAGCAGCCGCCCGTTCAGCAAGACGTGCTGATCAAGAACGGAACGGTCTGGACCTCCGACGATCGAGGCATTCTCGAAGAAGCCGACGTTCTGATTCGCAACGGCAAGATCGCCGCGGTCGGCGTGGGTCTGAAGCAGCCGGACAGTGCGGCGGTAATCGATGCTTCGGGCAAACACGTCACGGCGGGAGTGATCGATGCCCATTCGCATCTGGCTATCTCCGGTGATGTCAACGAGGGTACCGAGGCGATCTCCGCCGAGGTTCGTATCGCCGACGTGGTCAATCCCTATGACGAAGGCATCTACCAACAACTGGCCGGGGGCGTCACGACCTCACACCTTCTTCATGGTTCGGCTAACCCGATCGGGGGACAAATTCAGATTATCAAGCTCAAGTGGGGCGGCGGAGCCGAGGAACTTAAGTTCGGCGGGGCGCCGCGCTTCATCAAATTCGCCCTCGGTGAGAACGTCAAGCAAAGCAACTGGGGGGAACGCTTCCGCACCCGGTATCCTCAGACGCGCCAGGGGGCCGAGGCCATCATACGCGACGCCTTTCAGGCGGCCCGAGAGTATGAGCGATCGTGGGTCGAGTATCGGGCGCTGAGCAAGAAAGAGCACGGTCGCACCGTGCCGCCGCGTCATGATCTCGAGTTGGAGGCGCTGGTCGAAGTGCTCAATTCCAGGATGTACGTGGCTTGTCATGCCTACGTTCAGTCGGAGATGTTGATGCTGATCCGGCTGGCCGAGGAGTATGGTTTTATGGTGCGTTCCTTCGAGCACGGTCTCGAGGCCTACAAGATCGCCGCGGAGTTGGCTGAGGCCGGGGTCGGCGTGAACACCTTCCCCGACTGGTGGGCCTACAAATTTGAGGTGTATGAAGCGATTCCCCAGGGGGGCGGGCTGCTGGTCGAGAATGGAGTGCTCACCAGCATCAAATCCGACAGCAAGGAGATGGCTCGGCGGCTGCCTCAAGAGGCCGGCAAGTCGGTTATGTACACCGACATGGACCAGGAGAAAGCCCTCAACATGGTCACGATCAACCCGGCTCGCATTCTCATGGTTGATGATCGGGTCGGCAGCCTCACGGTCGGCAAAGACGCCGACTTCGTCATATGGAGCGGCAATCCGCTGTCGATCTACAGCCGCGTCGAGCAGACCTGGATTGAGGGGCGCAAGTATTTCGATCTCGAAACCGATCGCGTGCTGAGACAACAATTGCATGAGGAAAAGAACGCACTGATCCAGAAGATCAACGAACCGGCAGACGAGAACGACGAAGGACCGCCGAAGGGGAAAGATGAAGATCGCCTCGGGAGTGCGTTGCAACAGGTAAGGGAGGTGTTGTGATGCGATATCTTGTTCTCTCAACGGTGCTGCTTATCGCTGCGACCGCCGTCGCGCACGACTACACGCCGGGAACGAAACAGACGGAACCGATTCTGCTCAAGGGTGGCGACCTCTACACCATTAGCGACGGCGTGCTGGAAACCACTGATCTGTTGTTCATCGACGGTCGCATTACCGCTATCGGCGAAAACCTCACGGCGCCGCCCGGCGGTCGGGTGATCGACGTCACCGGCATGCAGGTGTACCCGGGTTTGATTGCGCCGTGGTCGGCGCTGGGGTTGGTGGAGATCGGCGAGGTGCGGGCTACCCTTGATTTGCAGGAGGTGGGTCAGGTGCATCCCGAAATACAAGCTCATATCGCCTACAACACCGACTCGGAGATCATTCCGACGGTGCGCTCAAACGGTATCACCACCGCCCTTATCGTGCCGCGCGGCGGTGTTATCAGCGGTCGTTCCAGTTTGATGAACCTCGACGGCTGGACCTACGAAGACGCCGCCGAGAAGCTGAACCTCGGTCTCCACGTCAACTGGCCGCAGGAACGGATAATCACTGCCTGGTGGATGGAGAAGACTGCGGAGGAGCAGAAGGAAGACAATGCCAAGAGCCGTCGGCAGCTTATCGAGGCGTTCGAGGCGGCGAGGTCGTACTATCTGGCCATACAGGCCGATCCCACGATTGCGACCGACACGCGCTGGGAGGCGATGCGGCCGCTGTTCACCGGGGAGATGAAGCTGTTCATCCACGCCGACGAGTACCGTCAGATCGAACAGGCGGTCGCCTTCGCGGTCAAGAATAATCTCCGCACGGTATTGGTGGGAGGGCGCGAAGCGCACCAGTTGACCGATCTTCTGAAGGAGCATGACATCCCGGTTGTTTTGGGATCCCTCCACGTGACGCCGCTGCGTGAGGACGACGATTACGACCTGCCTTACCGTCTGCCGAAGCTCTTGTCCGAGGCCGGGGTCCGTTTTTGTATCTCCAGTGGGTCCAGCGCGACGGGAACGATGAACCTCCCGTTCCAGGCCGGTCAAGCCGTGGCCCTCGGGTTGAGTCCTGAGGAAGCGTTGCGGTCGGTGACCCTGAGCGCGGCTGAGATACTCGGCGTGGCTAAAGACCTCGGATCGCTGGAGGTCGGCAAGAAAGCGACCCTGATCGTCGCCGCCGGCGACATCCTCGATGTTCTGACCAACCGGGTGGTGCTGGAGTTTATTGAAGGCAGGGAGGTCGATCTGGACAACCGGCACCGCGAACTGTATCGCAAATACCGGGCCAGACCATAATTGCCGGCGACCGGCCATTGATGACAATTGGCGTCCAGGCTGTGAACCGACCGCTTTGACAGGGGATGTGGCGGTGGTAGAAAGGGTGAATTTGAAATGCACATGAGACCGTTCGCATTGGCGCTTCTTGGCTTCATGTGATACGGTCGGAAATTCACCCGTCCGATTCAAAAACCCTCAAAAATGCCTTCGCTCGGCGGTGGTGTCTTCGGGGAGGTTGTCGTCCGACGAGGTCGAGATGCTCGTGCCGTTCGCCGGGTGCAGGCGGCAGTAGCCGGTGGGTTGGTTCTCTTCGGTGAAGATTTCGTCGCGGACGTTGAGGCAGCGATCGGTAGCCAGATCACCGGATTCGAGGCAGACCTCGCGGTGAACGATGCCCTCCGGTTCCTCGAAGGTCTCGACCGGCAGGGAGTCGTGGGCCGCCATCATGAACTCGGTCCAGATCGGTACGCCGTTTTTGGCTCCGTCCTGGCCGCGTCCGAGCGAGATTCTCTGGTCGAACCCGACCCAGCAGCCGGCCGTGATCTGCGGCGTGTATCCGATGAACCAGTTGTCGCAGAAGTTGTCGGTGGTGCCGGTCTTACCACCGGCCGGCCGTGTAAAGCCCAGCCGGCGCGCCCCCACGCCGGTGCCGCCGGCGCCGTCGAGCACCGATCGCATAAGATCAACCATGATGTAGGCCGTTTGAGCCGAAAGGACTTCTTCTTTCTGCACCGCTGAATTGTCCTCCAGCACCCGGCCGTAGCGGTCGACGATCTTGTGCACCATGCGCGGCGGAATGCGGATGCCGCGGTTGGGGAAAACGCTGTAGGCCGAGACCAAATCCAGCAGTCTGACTTCGCCGACGCCGATAGCCAGCGACGGCACCGGGGCCAGGTCGGTGGTGATCCCCATGCGATGGGCGTAAAAGATCGCCTGCTCCGGATGGATTTTCAAAAGAAGCTTGATGGCCACCAGGTTGCGCGACAGTTGCAGCCCCGTGCGAAGGGTGACCGGACCTTTGAACTTATAGTCATAATTATGCGGACGCCAGTCTTTGGAGCCGGGGATTTCTAGTACGATCGGGTTGTCGTCGATGATCTCAGTGGTCCGGAATCCGTTATCGATGCAGGCCGTGTAGATAAACGGTTTGAAGGCAGAGCCGGGCTGAAGGGCGGCCTGAACGGCGCGGTTGAATTCGCTTTCCTCGAAGTCGCGTCCACCCACCATGGCCACCACGTCGCCGTTGGTGTTGTCGATGGCGACCAGCGCACCCTGGACCTGGCGGTAAACGCGGATGGAGTCGCCGTAAGCATCGACCGTGTCCGGCATGAACATAGCATAGGTGGGGTTGTCGAGGTTATACGTGCGCTCGAAACCGCTCCGAAGGGAATCGACCCTGCGCACTACGGCCGCCTCAGCCTCTTTTTGAAGACCGGCGTCGAGCGAGGTGAACACCTTCAGCCCACCCGCGTAGAGAACATCCTCGCCGTAGGTATCGAACAAGTATTGACGAATTGTCTCGGTGAAGTAAGGGGCGATACCGATGTCTTCCTTGGGCGCACTGATCGTCAGCGGTTCGGCTTGGAGCGAGTCGTACATCTCGCGCGTCATGCGACCCCATGAATAATAGGAATACAAGACGCGGTTGCGCGCCCGCAGCGCTTTTTCGGAATCGTTGAACGGTGAGTTGATGCTCGGCGCTTTCAGCGTTCCTATGAGGATGGCGCAGTCGTTCAGGTTCAATTCGCTGACGTCTTTGGAGAAGAACACGCGCGAGGCCGCCGCCACGCCGTAGGCGCCGCGGCTGAAGTAGTACTGGTTCAAGTACATCTCCAGGATTTCTTCCTTGGAGTAGGTGCGCTCCAGCTTGACGGCGGTGAGCGCCTCTTTGATCTTGCGCTCGAACGTCCTCTCGCGGGTCAAAAACAGCATGCGGGCCAACTGCTGAGTGACGGTCGAGGCGCCCGCGGCCAGGCGTCCCCTCAGGAGATTCGATACTGCCACAACGGCCACGCGACGCATACTGATGCCCCAATGGTCGTAGAACTCATGGTCCTCGGAGGCCAGGAGCATTTCGATCAAGTGCGGCGGCATTTTGGCCAAGGGCGTCAGGGCCCGGTTTTCGGTGTAGAACTCCTTGAGCAGGATGCCGTTGCGATCGTATATTTTGGTCTTGAGGCTCGGCTCGATATTGTGCAACTGTTCGAACGAGGGCAACTCGGACTGGTAGATGCGGTAGGTGCGGGCGCCTACGATGATCGCGAACACCACGCACAGCACAGCCAGTATTAAAATCGAGTTGCGCCAGCGGTGCCCCCGGAACTTTCTTTGGTTTACGACATTTGCCATAGGGCTATGTTCCGTTCTTCGCTTTGTCAAGTCAACCAAAAACCCGCGTGGGCATAACACGTTGATTTTATTCGACTGTTTTACTATCGTGGGGCCGGAAACGACTACGGCGCCGATGGAAAATCAACAAACTCCGGCCGGCGCCGATACAAATTGTCAGATACACCAAGGAGTATCAGTTGGTCGAAAAACCTGAACTGTCGGTTGAAACCAGACGAGAACTGGAAAAACAACTCAAGATCATCTCGCGCGGCACCGTTGACATGTTGCCGGACGGGGAATTCGAGGTTCGCCTGGCCGAGTCGATCGAGCAGAATCGGCCGCTTCGCGTCAAGCAAGGCTTCGATCCGACCTCGCCCGACATCCACCTGGGTCATACGGTCGGGATTCGCAAACTGAGACAGTTTCAGGATTTGGGGCACCAGATTGTCCTGATCGTCGGTGATTACACGGCCATGGTGGGGGACCCGTCGGGCCAGTCGGCCACCCGACCCCAACTCACCTACGAGGAAATCATGGCCAACGCTGAGACTTACCAGCAACAGTTTTTCAAGATATTAGACAAGGCCAAAACCGAAGTGCGCTTCAACGGCGAGTGGTTCAAGAAAATGGACTTCGTCGAGATCATGCACCTGGCCACCAAGTACACCGTGGCGCGCATGCTCGAGCGGGATGACTTCACGGTGCGGATACGGCGAGGCAATCCGATCTCGATTCACGAACTGTTCTACCCGCTGATGCAAGGATACGATTCGGTGGCCATCGAGGCCGACGTCGAAATCGGGGCCACCGAGCAGACGTTCAACCTGCTGGCCGGACGCACCATCCAGGAGGCCTACGGGGTCCGGCCGCAGTTGGTGCTGACCATGCCGATCCTGGTCGGTCTTGACGGCGAGATGAAAATGTCGAAGTCGCTCGGTAATTATATCGGGATCGATGAACCGGCCCGCGAGATTTTCGGCAAGACCATGTCTCTTCCCGATGAGTTGATCTACCGCTACTTCGAACTGGCCACCGACGTCGATGAGAAGACCCTTGAGGATATTTCCCAACGTTTAAAGTCGCCCGATGTTAATCCCAGGGACGTGAAAGCGGAGCTGGCGGAGTACCTGGTCGATATGTACCATCCCCGCGATTCAGGCCGGGTGGCGCGTGAAGAGTTTGAGCGAATCTTCAGCCAACAGAAACTGCCCGACCAGATGCCTCAGATGCTGCCGGAGCAACTTGATCAGTTGGGCATCGACCCGGCTAGAATCTACCTGGTTCACCTGATTACCAAAGCCGGACTCTCCAAGTCGAATGGTGAAGCCAGGAAACTGATCGGCGCCGGCGCTGTTACACTTGATGGTAACAGAGTTACCGATCCCGACTACGAATTCAGCCTCGATCGGGAGATGGTGCTCAAGGTCGGCAGACGACGGTTTTTGAAACTGGCGCCTCGCTAATCGCAGAACCGGACGGTGTGGCGACGGTATAAGCGTTTGTTGCACCGTGTGGTTGCAGCGACATGAGGCTCGACTGGATCGGCCGCCGAAAGTGTGTAGAGGTTGTACTAAGTGACTTTGCCCCAGCCCGGATTCTCTTCATCGACTGGAGTCGTTCTTACGCTGGCTCTGCTTTCCTTAGCGGCGCTGGCCGGTTGTGGTTCTGTTGCGGTCGACCAGTCTCCCGGCGGGGAGGAGCGCTCCACGGCTGCGGCCGCACCGTCCCAATACAAGACGCCGCAGGATGATCCGGAGTGGATCCACCCCAAGGCCTATCACTATTACACCAACGCCGTGCTGTTCGAGTTATCCGGACACATCGCGGAAGCCGCCGATGGGTATCAGCGGGCCTTGCAGTACCATCCCAACTCGTACGAGATACGCTTTTCCTTCGCCCGTATGCTCATGTACTTGAGGCGGTATCAGGACGTCCCGGCTGCGCTGGAACCGATCCAGCCGAAGGACGTCGACGTCTACGACATGCTGGCGAATGCTTATCGATCCCTGGGGGAGGAGGACTCGGCGCGGGCTGCTTATCTGCGCGTAGTGGCGCTGGATTCGCTGGACCGCCGTGCTTACGCGCACCTGGCCGCCTCGTACCAGCGGCAGGGGGATTTGGATTCGCTGGTTTGGGCCTACCGTAATATGGCTCGTCTGGCACCGGATGATTTCTCGCTCCAGTACGAGATGGGTAAGCTGTACAGCAGCCTTGGCGACGCGGAGGCCGCCCGCACGGCGTTGCGGCGATCGATCGAACTGGAACCGGGCGCGGACAATATTCTGGCGTACGTTCGTCTCGGTGAGCTGTTTCAGGCGGCTGAAATGCCCGACTCGGTGGCGGCCGTTCTCCTGGAAGCAGTCAGAGTGGCTCCGGACGATATCGTGATTAATCGATATCTGGCCGGTTACTATATCGAGCGTGATTCGATGCACGTGGCATTGCCGTTCGCCAAAAAACTGGTGGCTCTGGCGCCGGAGGATCACGGCTCAAGACACCGGTTGGCTTTGGTGTACTACGGGCTGGATTCGCTGGAGTCGGCCGATTCGATCTTCACGGCCGAGGTGGCGGCGGGTGAGCGCAACCCGACCAACCATTTCTACCTGGGCCGTATCGCCATTTTGCAGGAGGACTATCAGCGGGCGCGCGATCAGTTCATCGTTCTCACTCACATGATGGACTCGGTGGCCCAGGGATGGCTTGATCTCGGTTTCGTCTACCGCCGTCTGGATCAGCCCGAGCGCGAGATTGAGACGTACCAGTCCGGGCTGGCCGTGGTGCACGATCCCGAGGAGCGCACCCGTTTGCTCTTCGCCCTGGGAGCAGCCTACGAAAACAGCGGCGATATTCCGTTGTCGGTGGCGACCTTTGAGGAACTGTTGGCCGACCGGCCCGACCATGCCGGCGCCATGAACTACCTCGGATACATGTTGTGCGACCGCGGTGAACGTCTGGAATACGCCCGCGACCTGATCGAACGGGCTGTCTCCAAAGAGCCGGACAACGCCGCCTTCCTGGACAGCTATGGCTGGGTCTTTTATCGTCTGGGCAAGTTCGAGGAGGCCTTGCCGCATCTGCAACGGGCCGCCGAGCTTGACAACGACCCGGTTATTCTCGATCATCTGGGGGACGCGTACGAAGCCCTTGGGGATGTGGAGCAGGCCCACCAATGCTGGCACAAAGCACTCGAGCAGAAGCCCGACGACGAATCGATAAAGAAGAAACTAAAACAGTGAGTACGCTGATCCGCAACTCACTCATCGTCCTTCCAACATTGCTTGTCTTGACCTTGGGCTGTGCTGAGGTGGTGGCGCCGCCCGGCGGTGAGATCGACAAGACCGGACCTTACCTGGTAGGCTCCGAGCCGCCCTCAGGCGCGGTCAACGTCGCGCCCGGCGACCGCATTACCCTCTATTTCTCCGAGAGTATTCAGAAGCCGACCACGGGGGAGGCGATGTTCATCTCACCCCGTCCTGCCGTCGACCCCAGGATAAAGTGGGGCCGCGACCGGGTGACGGTTATTCTGCCGGACAGTTTCGCTCCCGACCAAACCTACACCGTCTCGGCCGGGGTGGCGGTCAAGGATTTGCGCGGTAATCAACTCGACAGCACCCTGACGGTCGCGTTCAGCACCGGGCCGGTTCTGGCTGAGGGGCGGACCGGCGGGATGGTTGTCGACCGGGCTGGAAAACCGGTCAATGGTCTGATGGTGGCTCTGTATCAGCCGATGGTTTTTGGCATCGATCGACCGTTGGACTCGACCGCGGCGCGCTATGTCACCCAGACTAACGCTGAAGGGTCGTTCTCCATCGGTTACCTGCCCAAAGAGACATTCCACCTTGTCGCCTTCAACGACCGAGTTCCCAACGGCCGTTTCAATCCCGGCCGCGAACCTTTCGCCCTGCCGGACCGCTACATCACGATCGGGGGAGAGGCGCCGCTTGAGGAGTTGATGCTGACCCTTAAGGAGCAAGACACGGTTCCGCCGGAGATTCTCTCGGCCGCCTATGCTCCCGACCGCATGTTGCGACTGCGCTTGTCCAAGCCGATTGATCCGCAGCCATTGTTCAAGAATCCTCGTTGGTGTCTCCTGACCTCCGCCGATAGCGCACTGGTCCGAGCGGCTGAGGCTGTGCTGGAGTCGTCCGACGAGCCCTTGGCGGTGCTGAATTTCTATCCGGGAGAACTTCCCGCTGGGGATTACTCACTGCTGTTGACCTATGACGAAGCCCGCGCCCCGCTGGCCTTCGAGACTATTAAAGCGACCGCACTGAAAGATGAAAACCCGCCGCAGTTGGCGCGCTTCTTCCCCGATGATATACCGAGGTTTGTCAATGAGATTGAGATCGAGTTGACCTTCACCGAACCTCTGGACACCACTCTCATTACAGCGGAGACCTTTCTCTTCTGGAAGCAACCGGACGTGCCGGTGGGACTGACGCCGAGTTGGCGCGATCCGCTGCGGCTGCTGTTGAACCCGGACACGCTTGAGGCGGGGGGGAGGTATCGTCTCGACATAACCGAGTTCGAGTTGGCCGATAGAGCCGGTAACCGGCTGGGGGACAGCCTGGGCACGCGCTCGTTCCACGTCATCGACACCGACTCCCTGGGTTCGATTGCCGGAGCGACGGTAGTGGCGATCGAGGGAAAAGGGAGTGATCCGATCGTGCTGAAGTTTGAGGGGATCGGTGGGAAGCGCTCCTTTGATCTGGCCACCATGCCGGGGGATTTCAGAGTAGAGTTGCCGGCCGGGAAGTACCTGTTGTCCGGCTTTGTGGACAGCAACGGGGACGGCAAAAAAGGAAACGGCTCGGTGACGCCGTACATGCTGGCCGAGACGATGGCCGTCTTCCCCGACACTATCGCCGTGCGGGCCAGATTCGAAACGGCCGGAATACAGGTTGAGTTCAGGTGATGATTATGTACGAGTGGTTTGAGAAAATCCCGGTGTCGCCGGTTTTGCAGACGGCGATCGGTATCGTCGCTATCATCCTGCTTACGGTTCTTGCCGCCGTTTGTGTCGCCCCTTGAGTTCGGCGGAGACAAGCCCCGCCGCTACGCGATGGAGAACTTACCTTCTGGGACAACCTCTCCTCGTCTGCCCCATGATGAGATGGTAACGATGTCGGGATCGCAGTTGTTCGTACCGGCATACCAGTCCGCCTTTTGCCTTGACACGATTCCGGCCGCTTACCTTATTATGCCGGCGGTTTTTATGCGCCGGTCCACGGTCGCGGTAGGATCGTGGGCGGCAGACGTTTGTCAGTCCCATGACGAACAGGCAATGCTAAAGGGATCGTAGAGATCGCGACCGGCATTCAAGAGGAGACATTACCTGTCTGCGGTTGACAAGACAGTCTACGCCGGAATCGATATCGGCGGCACCAACATCAAGTTCGGTCTGGTCGATTCCGACGGTGAGATTCTGTATCGCGAACAGCGCCCGACCATGGCTGAAAAAGGCCCCAAGCCGCTGATGCATTTGGTGACTAACATCGCGGAAAGGCTTCTTCTATTCGCCGCCGAGGAAGACCATCTCTTGAACTGGCTGGGAGTCGGGACGCCGGGCGCGGTTGATTTCCGCACCGGTGCGGTGATCGGACCCTGTCCCAACATCGACGGCTGGCAGGGGATGGAGATCGGCGCCATCCTCAAGGAACGCCTCAACATGCCGGTCTTCGTCGACAATGACGCCAACTGCGTGGCTTTGGCGGAAACCCGACTGGGCGCGGCTATCGGATCGCAGTCGGTGGTGTGTGTCACGGTCGGCACCGGTATCGGCGGCGGCATCGTTCTCAACGGCTCGATCTGGCGGGGAGCCAACTTCTCGGCGGCTGAGTTGGGTCACATCTCCATTTGCCACGACGGTCCGGTGTGCGGCTGCGGCCAAAAGGGATGTATCGAGGCGTACTGTTCTTCCGGGGCCATATTGCGACGCCTTCGAACCATGCTGGAAAATAATCTGTCGCCCGTCTTCGAATCGATCCTCGAAGGCGACCTGGACAATTTGTCCATCAAGAAGTTGTTTGTCGCTCTGAAGAAAGGAGACGCCGTCGCTCGGCAGGCTCTGGATGAAACAGCCGTCTATCTGGGCGTCGGACTGGCCGGGGTGGTAAACCTGCTGAACCCCAAAACCGTGGTCATCGGCGGCGGTGTGGCCGATGGCGGCGGCGGTTTTCATGAGGCAGTGGCCGCCGAAATAAGGAAACGCGCTTTCGATTCGGCCGTAAAAGAGCTGAGTGTGGTGAAAGCAAGCCTGGGAAATGACGCCGGCTTTATCGGGGCCGGTTTTTTAGGAGAAGTTGGCAAATGACCGAGAGCAAAACGCTACGGAAAACAGACGCAACTGATGACCGCCCCTTCTTTTACAAACTGGCCAGCCGCTATGCGCTCATTTTCGCCGGTCTTTTTATCGTCTACGGTGGCGTCTCGGTGGTGCTCGGATTTCTTGACCGCAAGTATGACGATCTGGCTGACCCAATTATGATTCTGCTCTACGGGTTGGTGCTGTTGGCTCCGGCTCTGGCTTTCCGAGAGAGGAAAATCTGGGGGTATTGGGGATTGGTTATCGTCAACGTAGTAGTGGTGGTCAATTCAGCCGTCGACTACAGCCATTATGAGAACCTGATCCTGCTGGTTTTGTCGTTGGCGGCTTTGTCGACGCTGTTCGCCCCCTCGACCAAACAGTATTTGTCCAGCGGTCGCTGACTTTTCGACGGACCGCTAACTTTTCGTTTGACATCGTCCGACAATGGGATAAATTGCCTTTCCGTTCGCTGCGTACGGCGGCGGTTCTTTTGTGTTGGCGCCCTAGCTCAGTTGGTAGAGCAACGGACTGAAAATCCGTGTGTCCGCGGTTCAATTCCGCGGGGCGCCACATTTTTGTGCGGGCGTTTGCTCCGTCAGACGAAAAGGCCGAAAAACCGTTTTGTCTTTTTCCTATCAATCCGTATTATCTCCCGGTGATTAAGCGCGGCCGTACGGCCGCAGCGTTAGGAGAGAGAATGTCGAAAAACTTCGCCCTGACCGGGGCCTCCGGTTATATCGCACCGCGCCACTTGAAGGCCATCAAAGACACCGGCAATCGCTTGGTGGCCGCCGTGGATCCGCATGATTCGGTGGGAGTGCTGGACAGCTACTTCCCGGATGCGCGTTTCTTTACCGAGTTTGAACGTTTTGATCGGCACATCGAGAAACTGCGGCGACAAAACGCGGACAAGGCCGTGCACTACGTGAGTATCTGCTCTCCCAACTACCTGCACGATGCACATGCCCGATTCGCTTTGCGGGTCGGTGCTCACGCTATCTGCGAGAAACCGCTGGTGTTGAATCCGTGGAATATCGACGCGCTGGAGGAACTGCAGCAGGAGAGCGACCGCCGCATTTTCACTATTCTGCAACTCCGAGTGCACCCTTCGTTGGTGGCGCTACGGGAGAAGTTGCTTTCCACGTCATCCACCGGTAAACACGACGTGTGTCTGACCTACATAACGTCGCGCGGTCCCTGGTATCAGGTCTCGTGGAAAGGTCAGCCGGAGCGCTCCGGCGGCCTGGCCACCAATATCGGCATCCACTTTTTCGACATGCTGATGTGGTTGTTCGGCGAGGTGCGGTACAACACCGTGCACGTGTCCTCGCCTGAACGAACCGGAGGCTATATCGAGTTGCGGAATGCGCGCGTACAATGGTTCTTATCGATCGATCGCAACGATTTACCGGTTGAGGTTGCCCAGCGCGGTCAACCCACCTTCCGCTCGATCACCATCGACGGCGAGGAGATCGAATTCTCCGGCGGCTTTACCGATCTGCACACTATCGTCTACCGGGAGGTGATAGCCGGGCGCGGTTTCGGCCTGGCCGACGCCCGACCGTCGATTGTCCTCGTGCATTCCATTCGCAACGCCCAGCCGGTGGGCGTCGCCCCGGACGCTCATCCCTTGCTGCGCAAGCGAAGCTAGGGGGAGACAATCTCGAGTCTACAAGGTAGGCGGCGGATGTGGACATGTGCCGCCTACGGTGATCTCAGGCCCACCATTGGGCGGCGTCGGGCAAAAACGCCCGACGCCGCTCCCTGACGTCGTAGACTTACCCCCCCTCGATCGTCCGGCGCGTCGCCTCATCCAGGTTGCCGCCGAAATCGATCACGCGCGGTGTCAGCACGATAAAACTCTGTACTTCACTAGCCGTCGTGATGTGGCGTGAGAACAGAAACGGCGGAATATGAGCGAGAATCGGGAAACGCTTTTGCGATTTCTGTTCGACCGACCGGCTCAGACCGCCTAACAACACCGACTGCCCGTCTTTCACGATCACCGTGTTTTCAACCATCTGACCGTCCTTGATCGGGCTGCCCTCGAGTTGACTGGAAGTGGTGAGTGAGGTGAGTTCGGCGTTGATCTCCATCGTGATGTAACCGCTTTCCCCCAGCGACGGCAAGACGCTCAGGGTCAGCCCGGCGTCCATCGAGTCGGTCTGGTAAAGATCGGTGTGGCTGGAATGTGGTGAAAGGTGATAGTCCGTATCAAGTTTTTTCTTGTTACGGCGGCGTTGCCCTGTTATTTGACCACCGAGGTTGCTTGAAAGCAAACGCGTCATGACCAACTACGAACGTCGAACAGCCATCACCGGCGGCGCCGGGTTTATCGGATCGAACCTGTTGTTGTATCTGGTCCCCAGCTACCCGCAATGGCTGTTCGTGAACGTCGACTGTCTGACCTACGCCGGTAACCTTAGTAATCTTCGCTCCATCGAAAACCGCGACAACTACGTCTTCGAGAAACTGGACATCCGCGACCGTCGTGCGGTTCAGCAATGCTGGGAGAGGCACGAAATCGACGGCGTCATTCACCTGGCTGCGGAGTCGCACGTCGACCGCTCAATCGACGGTCCCTTGGAGTTCGTGCAGACTAACATAGTGGGTACCGCCAACTTGCTGGAGGCTGCCCTGCGGCAGCGAGAACAGTTGGGACGGTTTCGCTTTCACCACGTATCGACCGATGAAGTGTACGGGTCGCTCGGCGACAGCGGCTCCTTCACCGAGTCCAGTCAGTTCCGACCCAACTCACCGTACGCGGCCTCCAAAGCGGCGGCTGACCACCTTGTCAGAGCCTACCACCGCACGTACGGCCTGGACACGGTGATAACCAACTGCTCCAACAACTATGGTCCCTACCAATTCCCGGAGAAACTGATCCCCTTGATGATATGCAACGCCCGCGAGGGGCGGCCGCTGCCTGTTTACGGCGACGGCCTGAACATCCGTGACTGGCTTTACGTGGGGGACCATTGCCGCGCCGTCGATCTGGTCTTTCGAGATGGCGCCGCCGGCGAGACCTATAACATCGGCGGGCGCAACGAAGTCACCAACATCGACCTGGTGAAACTGATCTGCCGCATTATGGATGAGAAACTGGGTGGCGGCCTGCGCGCGGAGTTGATCGAGTTCGTGACCGACCGCCCCGGGCATGATCGACGTTATGCCATCGATGCTTCCAGGATCGAACGCGAACTTGGTTGGGCGCCGACGGTGTCGTTCGAGGATGGCATTCGTGCCACCGTCGACTGGTACTTCGACAACGAGCCGTGGCTGGCCGAGTGCACCAGCGGCGCTTACCGGGAATACTATGACAAGATGTACTCGAATCGATGACGGGAGCGTGTGATGGCTGACGGGTTGAACAAGGGTATCATCCTGGCCGGCGGCAGCGGCAGTCGGCTTTATCCCGCCACTCAGGTAATCTGCAAGCAGTTGCTGCCGGTGTACGACAAGCCGATGATTTACTATCCGCTGTCGACATTGATGCTGTTCGGTATCACGGAGATTCTGCTGATCTCGACACCCGACGATACACCTCGCTTCGAGGCGCTGCTGGGTGACGGCAGCCCGCTGGGTATGAAGATAACCTATCGCGTGCAGGAGGAACCTCAGGGAATCGCCCAGGCCTTGTTGATTGGCGAGGAGTTTATCGGTGATGGCCCCGTGGCGCTGATCCTGGGGGACAACATCTTCTACGGCGTCTATGATTTCCTGCGGGCGGCCAGATCGTTTCGGGACGGGGCGGCGGTGTTCGGCTATTATGTCAGCGATCCTGAGCGTTATGGCGTGGTGGGATGGGACGCCGACGGTCGGGTGATGTCGATCGACGAAAAACCGGCGCACCCCAAGTCAAATTACGCCGTGACCGGTTTGTACCTGTACGACTCCGGGGTGGTTCCGCTCGCTCGCTCGCTCAAGCCTTCGGCGCGCGGCGAACTCGAAATCACCGACGTCAACCGCGCTTATCTCGAACAGGGGCGCTTGAAAGTGGTGCGATTGGGGCGCGGCATCGCCTGGCTGGACACCGGCACCTGCGAAAGCATGCTTGACGCCGGCAACTTCATCGCCACTATCGAACGTCGCCAGGGCCTCAAGATCGCCTGCATCGAAGAGATCGCTTACCGCATGCGCTTCATCAACCGCGCTCAGATACAGGCGGTCCTGGACAACATGGTCGACAACGCCTACAAAGAATACCTGATCGACGTCGTCACCGAGGTCGATAGTGGGGTGTGACGTCATGGTCATCGGCTGTCGCGGGCAACTGGGCCGAGACCTGATGGAGTCGTTCGCGGAAGACCATGCGGTCGTCGGGGTGGATATCGAAGAATGCGACATTAGGGATCGTGAACAGGTTCTCAAAACGGTAAGCGAGGCGGCTCCGAGGGTCGCCCTTCACGCTGCGGCCTACACCGATGTCGATGCGTGCGAGAGCAACCCCAACCTGGCTATGGCCGTTAACGGCGACGGGGCCGGGCACGTGGCGCTGGCTTGTCGCGAGGTCGGCGCCAGGATGGTTTACTTCTCGACCGACTACGTGTTTGACGGCGCCCTGGACCGGCCTTACACCGAGGACGATCCGACCAACCCGCGGACGGTTTACGGCCAAAGCAAGCTGGCCGGGGAAGAAGCGGTCCGCACGGCGCTGGACGACTACGTTATCCTGCGCATCGCCTGGCTTTACGGGCGGCACGGTCGCAACTTCGTCAAGACCATGATTGACCTGGGTCGGCGGCAGACGCAGGCAAGGGGGGAGCGGCAACCATGGTCGCCGCTCCGAGTGGTGAACAATCAGTTCGGCACGCCGTGTTGGACCGAGGATATCGCGCGCCAAACCCGCGCCGTCCTGTCCGAACATGTCACCGGCCTGTTTCACGCCACTTCGGAGGGTGAGACGTCGTGGTATGAATTCGCACGAGAACTGTTTGCGTCCCTGGGCTGGGACGTCGCGGTCGAACCGTGCTTGACCGCTGAGTTCCCGCGTCCGGCGGTGCGTCCTCGGCGCTCGACCCTTGAGAACGCCCGTTTGAAAAGCGCCGGGCTGAATGTGATGCCTGATTGGCGGTCATCGCTTACTTTGTTTCTGAATGAATACCGGGAGGAGTTGATCGGTGAACGTCAAGATTGACGGCGTGGTCATTCGCGAAATCAGCAAACATCACGATGCCCGCGGCTGGCTGGGCGAACTGTTTCGCCATGATGAGCTGGAGAGCGCCTTCCATCCAGTCATGGCCTACGTCTCGGTCACCAAACCAGGTGTCGCCCGCGGTCCGCACGAACATGCCGTACAGAGCGATCTCTTCTGTTTTGTTGGCCCCTCAACGTTTCGGCTATATGTCTGGGACAACCGGCCGTCGTCGCCCACCTTCGGCGAGAAAGCGGTGATCGAACTGGGTGAGCACAAGTCCACGTCGGTGATCGTCCCACCGGGTGTGGTGCACGCCTATCGTAATATCGGTGAGGTCGACGGTCTGGTGTTCAACGCGCCGAACCGGCTTTACGGCGGTGAAGGCCGCCGCGAACCGATCGACGAGATCCGCCACGAGGACGACCTGCACTCCCCTTTCCAGCTCGACTGAGACGCCCAATGATCGGACTTATTGAGGACGGAACCGCTTAAGGATGGTCATTCCCGCGCAGGTGGAAGCCCTTCCGCAGCCGACTTGTGCCCGCTGAATCTTCAGATTCAGCGGGAGTGGCCGAGTCTGAAGACTCGGCCACCACGGCTTTAGTGCGACAGGCAATCTGAAGACCCGCCATTAGCAGCTAGGAAAAATCCAACCGGTAAAGCCTGAAATTCCTTCCGTTCGCCAGCCTGCTCGTCAACGCAACCTCTTTTCAAACGCGAACTTAGCTACAGCCAGAAGTCGGCACGAATCTTGTTCTCCCGTTAGTTGCTGCGGTGTCGAACTTCGACCCGGAGCGTAAATAGGAATCGCCAACAACGAGAGCCGACGGTGTCGCCGCGGCTCCGCGATCAAGGACGACGCGCCATGTTGACAGGAAAGTCAATACTCATAACGGGCGGGACCGGCTCCTTCGGCCGAGAATTCACCCACACCGCCCTCACCCGCTACCCCGAGCTTCATCGGCTGGTCATCTTCTCCCGCGACGAATTGAAGCAGTACGAGATGAGCCAACAGTTTCCGGAATCGAAGTATCCCCAAATGCGCTATTTCATCGGCGACGTGCGCGACAAAGAACGACTGTACCGGGCCTTGGAGGGCATTGATATCGTCGTGCACGCCGCCGCCCTAAAGCAGGTGCCGGCGGCCGAGTACAACCCGTTCGAGGCGGTCAAGACCAACGTCGTCGGTGCCGCCAACGTTATCGATACCTGTATCGACCGCAACGTCCAGAAGGTCGTGGCGCTGAGCACCGACAAGGCGGCCGCGCCGATCAACCTCTATGGCGCCACCAAGCTCTGCTCCGACAAAATGTTCATCTCCGCCAACAACCACAAGGGCGCCCGCGACCTCAAGTTCTCGGTGGTGCGCTACGGCAACGTCCTGGGCAGCCGGGGGAGTGTCATCCCGTTCTTTCTCAAGAAGCGTTCCGAGGGCGTCATCCCGATCACCGATCCGCGCATGACCCGCTTCAACATCACCCTGGAGCAGGGCGTGCAGTTAGTGCTGTACGCTCTTGAGCGTATGTGGGGCGGCGAACTGTTCGTTCCCAAAATCCCCAGCTATCGCATCACCGACCTGGTCGAAGCCATCGCTCCCGACTGTCGCCGGGAGGTGGTCGGCATTCGCCCCGGCGAGAAGCTGCACGAACAAATGATCACCGACACCGACGCCCTGAACAGCCTGGAGTTCGATCGCCACTTCGTGATCCTGCCCTCCATGCGGCTGTGGGACGTGGGCCAATACATGGAAGCTTTCAACGGCAACCGCTGTCGCCCGGGGTTCTCATACTCAAGCGCCACCAATACCGAGTGGCTCAATGTCGCGCAGCTTCGCCGCCTGATTCGAGAGCACGTCGATGCCGACTTCACCGTCGGCGACGAACTCGCCGGACCCGAAGGCGCCGTGGCGGCGGCGATGAAGTCGTTGCGCGAGGATCTTCAAGCCGTAGCGGCCGCCACACGATGATAACGGGATAGCTATTGTCTTACCGACCACCGACCAAACCCGAGAGGTTGCAACCGTGACCACCACCACCGCACCGCCGAAGTTCCTGCCCTACGGGCGACAACGCGTCGAAGAGGAGGATATCCGGGCGGTGGTCGAGGTGCTGCGCTCGGACTGGTGGACACAGGGACCGGCCGTCCCCGCCTTCGAGCGAAAGTTGGCAGATTACGTTGGCGCGGACGACGCGGTGGCCTGCGCCAGCGGCACCGCCGCCTTGCACTTATCGATGCTGGCTTTGGGCCTCGGTGCGGGCGACCTCGTTGTCACCAGCGCCAACAGTTTTCTGGCTTCGGCCAATTGCGCCCGCTATGCAGGCGCCGATGTCCGCTTTGTCGACATCGATCCGGAAACCGGGCTGCTTGACCTCGACGCGCTGTCTCAGATGCTGGCAAGCGACACCGACCACAGGATCAAGGCAGTGATTCCCGTGCACTTCGCCGGTCAGCCGGTGGACATGCCCAAGCTGAGAGCGCTGACGATGGAACACGGCGCCTGCGTGGTCAGCGACGCCTGCCACGCTCTGGGTGCAACGTACATGCACGAGGGTGCGTCGTTTCGTCTCGGCTGCAATCGGCACGACGACGCAGCGGTGTTCTCGTTCCATCCGGTCAAGCACGTCGCCATGGGTGAAGGCGGCGCCATCGTCACCAACGATCGTCAACTGGCCGAGCGACTGCGCCTGTTGCGAAACCACGGCCTGCGAAAAGACGATTTCATGAATACCGACATGGCTGCTGCGCCGTCGGGCGGTGATAACCCCTGGTATTACGAGATGCACGAATTGGGTTACAACTACCGTCTGACCGATATCCAGGCCGCCCTTGGAATCAGCCAGTTAGGCCGCCTCGAGTGGTCGCTGGAAACCAGAAACAAACTCGCCTCGTGCTACCGCCGCTTGATACGCGAACGATTCGACCTTTCCCGGGGGCGCCCGCTGGCGCAACGATCGGGAGTGTATCATGCCTATCATCTTTTCGTGATCCAAGTGGACTTCGACGGTTTCGGCATCGACCGCGCCGCCGTCATGCAACGCCTTAAACGAGCCGGCATCGGCACGCAGGTGCATTACATTCCGATATACCTGCAACCGTACTATCGGAAATTGTATGGCGGCCGTCAGGGCGACCTGCCCAACGCCGACCGATACTATGAGCGGGCCCTCAGCCTGCCGATGTATCCCGATCTGACTGAATCCGACTGTGAGCGCATCATTGATACATTACACCGCATTCTCAACAGGGAGAATGAATGACATGATACCCGCCCACAACCATATTGCGAGGATCGGACTCGGCACCGTGCAGTTCGGGCTGGACTACGGCATCAGCAACCACGCGGGCCGCGTCCCACTCGATGAAGTGGAACGAATACTGGGTCGCGCCGCCACCCTCGGCATCAAGGTGCTGGACACGGCCGCTCTCTACGGCGTCAGCGAGGAAACACTGGGAAAGATACTGGGCCCGGAGCATCCCTTTCACATCGTCACCAAGACGCTCAAGGTGGATGCTGATCGCATCACCGACGCCGATGCCGTGAACCTTGTCCGCATTTTCGATCGGTCCCTGATGCGACTGCGCCAGCCGGCGGTTTACGGACTGCTCTGTCACGACGCCGACGATCTGCTCAAGCCGGGCGGTCGGCGTCTGATCGATGTGCTGACGCAACTCAAGAACGAGCGTCGCGTCGTCAAGATCGGCGTATCGATCTACACCGGCGAGCAACTCGACGGCGTATTGGAGTTGTTCACACCCGATCTGGTGCAACTCCCGGTGAGCGTGTTCGACCAACGGTTGATTTCAGGCCGATGGCTCGATCGCCTGCACCGCCTCGGAGTGGAGATTCATGCCCGCTCGGTGTTTCTGCAAGGATTGCTATTAATGGAGCCGAAGTCGCTTGATAGTTATTTCGATCCGGTGCGAACCCGCCTTGAGGAGTACTTTAGCAGCCTCCATGGGATCGGCGCTGGCCCGCTGGAAGGCGCGCTCCATTTCGCTTTGGATCAGCCGCAGATTGATACGGTGCTGGTTGGCGTCTGTTCCCGGCGGGAACTCGAACAAGTCCGCGTGGCCTTGATGCGTCCCGGCTTGCCCGGTTTTGATTTCCGCCGCTGGGCCGTCGACGATCCGCGCTATGTCAACCCGTCTTTGTGGCGTTTGCACGACGGCGCCTTAATACCTTGGAGCTAAACGATGATACTTGGCATTGTCCAGGCCCGATTGTCCTCCACCCGCCTGCCGCGCAAAGTCCTCATGCCGATTCTCGGCCGACCGATGTTGCGGCGGCAGCTCGAGCGGTTGCAGCGGGCGAGCCGAATCGATCGACTCGCAGTGGCCACCAGTGATCAGCCTGAGGATCAGCCCCTGGTAGAGATGTGTCAAGACTTCGGGGTCGAGTGCTTTTGCGGCAGCCTCGACGACGTTCTCGACCGGTTTTACCGGGCCGCGCGGCACTACCGGGCGGATCACGTGGTGCGACTCACCGCTGATTGTCCGGTTATCGACGCCGACCTGGTGAACAGTGTTATCGATTATTACTTGTCGGGAGACTATGATTACGCAAGCAACGTTCATCCCCCGACCTTTCCCGACGGACTTGATGTCGAAGTAATGAGCTTCACCTGTCTGGAGCAGGCATGGCGCAAGGCTGAACTACGGTCGCAGCGCGAACATGTGACGCCATTCATCTGGCAACAGCCGGATCGGTTCAAACTTGGCAATGTCACCAACGACGCCGACCTCTCCAACCTGCGCTGGACGGTCGATGAGGTCGCCGACTTCGAGTTTATAACTGGAGTTTATGAAGCGCTGTATCCCACCGACCCGACGTTTTCAACCGCTCAAATCCTGGCGCTTCTGGCGAGGCATCCGGAGTTGGGTGAACTAAACAGCAGCTTTGAACGCAATGAAGGCTTGAAGAATTCGATGGCCCAAGACAAGGCTCGAGGACCCCTATGAGTATGATATGCAAGACAACCATCGACCGCACTAAAAGCCTGGCTCTGCAACAGCGGAGCAAGAAGATTATCCCCGGTCTCAGTCAGCTACTGTCGAAACGACCCGATCAATTCGCGCCCGAGGTCTGGCCGGGGTACTTTAGTCGCGCGCGCGGGGCCGAGGTTTGGGATCTCGACGGTAACCGCTACCTTGACATGAGCATCGGCGGCATCGGCGCCAACGTACTGGGGTATGCCGATCCCGACGTCGACGACGCCGTGCGCGCCGCCATAGATGTCGGCGCCAGCAGTTCGCTGAACTGTCCGGAGGACGTGATGCTGGCCGAACTGCTGTGCGAGATTCATCCCTGGGCCGAGATGGTGCGCTTCACCCGCTCCGGCGGCGAGGCGATGGCGGTGGCCGTACGGATCGTCCGCGCCTTTACCGGACGCGACAAGATCGCTTTCTGCGGCTATCACGGCTGGCACGACTGGTATCTGGCGGCCAACCTCGGCACCGAAAACGGATTGGGCGAACACCTCCTGCCCGGTCTGGATCCTCGCGGCGTACCGCGCGGCTTGAAAGGCACCAGCCTCCCGTTTCGATATAACCATCTGGAAGAACTTGAGGCTATCGTCCAGACGCACGCCGGCGAGCTGGCCGCTATTGTGATGGAGCCGATCCGCTCGGCGCAGCCGGACGAGGGTTTCTTCGACGGCGTCACGCGACTGTCCAAGCAGTGTGGTGCGCCGCTGGTTATCGATGAGATCTCAGCCGGTTTTCGCATGAACTCTGGGGGTGCTCATCTAAAGCTGAATATCAGTCCCGATGTCGCGGTGTTCTCCAAAGCGATCGGCAACGGCTATCCGATTGCCGCCATTATAGGCCGCCGCGAAATTATGGAGGCGGCCCAGAGCACGTTTATCGGCAGCACTTCCTGGACCGAACGGATAGGTCCGGCGGCGGCTATCGCCACCATCAAGAAACATCAGAGGCTCGACGCCGGCTGTCATCTTATGGAGATCGGCAGCCGTGTGCAGCGGGGCTGGCGCTCCGCGGCCGAGCGGCACGGCCTTCCGATCCATATCGCCGGTCTGCCCCCCTTGAGTCATTTCAGTTTTGAATCCGAACACCACCTCACCCTCAAAGCCAAGTTCGTTCAACTCATGCTCGACGAGGGTTTTCTGGCCTCGACCTCGTTTTATTCGATGCTGGCGCACACCCACGAACACGTCGAGGCCTACCTCGAGGCGCTGGATCGAAGCTTTGGGGAGTTAGCCGTGTTGCTGGATAAGGGCGAGCTGGAAAGCAGTCTGATCGGCCCGCCGGCCGTGGCGGGATTCAGGAGATTGACATGAACGGCGGGGAGTCTCCCATGAACGTAGCCATTCGTTGTGACGCTTCGCACGCTATCGGTACCGGTCACGTTATGCGCTGCCTAACGCTGGCCGACCAACTGCACGAACGGGGCGCCGAGGTGACGTTTCTTTGCCGCGAACATGACGGCAATATCAACGACTACATAGCGCAGCGAGGTTATGAAGTCATTCGCCTGCCGCATGCCCATTCAAAATACGAATGTCACCCCCGCGAAGGCGAGGGTCCATCTTCATTTGACAGCAGTAGCAGTGAATACGCCCGCTGGCTCGCCGTGCCGATTGAAATCGACGCACGTGAGACGGTCGCCGCGCTGAGAGAACGCGCCGGCGCCGTCGACTGGTTAATCGTCGACCACTACGGCTTGGACGAGCGCTGGGAACAGGGGATGCGAACGCTGACGCGGCGAATCATGGCAATCGACGACCTCGCCAACCGACGGCACGACTGCGATCTTCTTTTGGATCAGGGTCACTATCCGTATCAACTGCAACGTTACCGCAACCTCGTCCCGCCGACCTGTCGCGCCCTACTGGGACCCGAGTACGCGCTGCTGCGTCCTGAGTTTCTGCGGGGTCGCGCGGGTCTGAGACATCGTGACGGCGTCGTGCGACGTATTCTGCTTTTCTTCGGCGGGGTCGATCCCACCAACGAAACCGCCAAAGCTATTTGTGCTCTTCAACCGCTATGCCGAGACGATCTGCTCGTTGACGTTGTCGTTGGCGGCGCCAACCAGCATCACGAGTCGATTCGGCCGATGTGCGACAGACAACCGGCCATGAGCTATCATCGCAATGTAAACAACATGGCCGAAATGATGGCGCGCGCCGACCTGGCTATCGGGGGAGGCGGCGCCACCACCTGGGAGCGTTGCTATCTTGGCTTGCCGTCGGTCGTTCTGGTGATGGCCGAGAACCAACGTTTCATGGTCGAGGCTCTGGCCGCGGAAGGCGCCCTAATTAACGCCGGTTGGTATGCCGATTTGTCGGTTAGAGACCTGACCACGTTGATATCTTCGCTTCTCGAACAACCGCGTCTGCTGCAAAGCATCATACGGGCGACTTTGAGCATAATGGGTGACCGGGACACACAGGCCGCACAGCCGGTGGCGAAAACTATGCTGGAGTTTGTTCATGCCCAGGCTTGAGGATTACAACCTGCGAATGCTGAACGAAGCAGACCTGCCGATCGTTTTGGCTTGGCGCAACTCGGAGCGCATCCGAGCCAATATGTACAACGACCATGTCATAACGCACGAAGAACACCACGCCTGGTTCCGGCGGATCGACCGCGACGATTCATCGCGTTATCAGGTCTTCGAGCACCGGAATCGACCGGTGGGTCTTTCATACATCACCGACATTGACCGCATCAACGGTACTTGCCGCTGGGGTTTCTACCTGGGCGAAACCGATCTTCCGTCGGGCGGCGGAACGGTGATGGGATACCTGGCCATGAATCATGCTTTCAAAGAAGAGCAACTGCGCCGAGTGAGCGGCGAGGTGTTGAGTTTCAATCAACCCAGTCAGCGCTTTTTCAGACGGTTGGGCTTCACCGAAGAGGGTCGCCTGCGGCGCCACCTGCTCAGGAACAACGAGCCCGTTGACATCATCCTCTTCGCCATGTTGAAAGAGGAGTGGATCAGCGAGCACTCGGTCCGAGTTCGCGAACTGGTCGCCGCTCGAGAGGTTACGGCATGAACTACGTCATCGCCACCAGCCGTCCCTGGCATGAAGCTATGGCTGAGCGCCTATGGAAGCGCTGCGGTCACCCGTTCTATCTGATCACGAAGCGTAAGGAGTTGACAATCGATCTGCTGTCGCAGCTTGAGCCGCGCTATGTCTTCTTTCCGCACTGGTCGTGTGTCATCCCGGACGAAATCTATGAACGCACTGAGTGCGTGATCTTCCACATGACCGACCTGCCGTACGGGCGCGGCGGCAGCCCCCTGCAAAACCTGATCGCACGCGGTCATACCGAAACCATGCTGACCGCTCTTCGGTGCGTGGCGGAAGTCGACGGTGGTCCGATTTACATGAAACGGCCGTTGTCGCTGCACGGCAGCGCCGAGGAGATATATCTTCGAGCCGGCAAGATGACCGAGGACATGATTGTCGAGATAATACAAAACACGCCGGAGCCGGTCGCTCAGGGACGCGATGCCGTCTGTTTCCGGCGGCGGCGACCGGAAGAGAGCGACATCTCGGAATCAGCCGATCTGGATCAACTGTTCGATCATATCCGGATGCTCGACGCCGACGGCTACCCGCGCGCTTTTCTACAATCCGGCCGTTTCCGCATCGAGTTCAGTCGCGCGGCCCGCAAACAGGACGGTATCGTGGCCGACGTCGTTATCACTCAGGTGGATCATGAGTAAGAGTGTATTGGTGATTGCGGCGCATCCGGATGACGAGATTCTGGGCTGCGGCGGTACGGTGGCGCGGCACGTGGAGGCTGGCGATTCGGTCGCCGTGGCCATCCTGGCCGAGGGCATCACCAGTCGCGACCGCCAACGCGACCGCGAACGCCGCAGCGATGAGTTGTCCAGGCTTCAACAGGCCGCCCGCGCCGCCAACGCCACCTTGGGTGTTGAGAATGTCGTCCTATTGGGCTTCCCGGACAACCGCATGGACACGGTGGCTTTGCTGGACATTGTGAAAACAATAGAGGATCTGATCGAGCGTCATCGCCCCGACATCCTGTATACGCATCACGGTGGCGACGTGAACATCGATCATCGCCGTATCCACGACGCGGTGGTTACGGCTTGCCGCCCGGCGCCTGAGAGCCCGCAGGTGACAACGCTTCTGTTTTTTGAGATCGCCTCCAGCACGGAGTGGCAAACGCCGTCATCGGCGCCGCCGTTTGCGCCCAACTGGTACGTGGACATTTCCGCCACACTGGACCTTAAGAATCTTGCTTTGGAAGCTTATGCTTCCGAGATGCGTCCCTGGCCGCATGCTCGTTCGGTCGAGGCGGTGACCCATCTGGCCCGGTGGCGCGGCACCAACGTCGGGGTCGAGGCAGCCGAGGCGTTCGTGTTGGGACGGCGGATCACACGGTGAGGGCGGAGGACACATGAAGGAAATCAGGATAGCGACGCGTCGTATCTGCGGCGATCAACCACCCTTCATCGTCGCCGAGATGTCCGGTAACCACAACCAGTCACTGGAGCGGGCGCTGGCCATTGTCGACGCGGCCGCAGAGGCGGGCGCGCACGGGCTGAAGATCCAAACCTACACCGCCGATACTATGACACTCGATGTGAGCAGCGCCGATTTCCGCATCGATGATCCCGAAAGTCTGTGGGCCGGACGCAATCTGCATCAACTGTACCAGGAGGCTTACACGCCCTGGGTGTGGCACGAGGCGATCTTCGAACGCTGCCGCTACCACGGTCTTATAGGCTTTAGCACCCCGTTTGACGCGAGCGCGGTAGACTTCCTCGAAAGCCTGGAAGTGCCCTGTTACAAGATCGCATCGTTCGAAGTGACCGACCTGCCGCTGTTGCAGCGGGTGGCGCGCACCGGCAAACCGGTCATAATGTCCACCGGCATGGCCACGGCGGCGGAGTTGGACGAGGCCGTAAAGACATTGCGGGACGGCGGTTGTCATGACCTGATTCTGTTGAAATGCACCAGCAGTTACCCGTCATCGCCCGAGAATACAAATCTCAGGACCATTCCGCACTTGCGTCAGTTGTTCGATCTCCAGGTAGGGTTGTCGGATCACACTCTCGGCATCGGAGCGGCAGTGGCGGCGGTGGCTTTCGGCGCCACCTTGGTGGAGAAACATTTCACCCTGACCCGCGCCGAGGGCGGTATCGATGCCGCCTTCTCCATGGAGCCGGCCGAGTTGGCTTCGCTCGTGACGGAGACCGAGCGCGCCCGGCAGGCGCTCGGTCGGATCAACTACGGTCCCTCCGGCGAGAGCGAAGAGAGGATGCTCAAATACCGTCGTTCTATCTACGTGGCTGAAGACATCAGCGAGGGAGAGCCGTTTACCGAACGGAACCTGCGGGTGGTGCGCCCCAGCCTGGGTTTGCCGCCCAAATACTATCGGCAACTGCTCGGCATGCGGGCCGCCCGCGACCTGACCAAAGGCGCCGCAGTTGAGTGGAGCATGATTGCCGCCGTCTCGCCGGCGCCCGTGGGAGTCGAGCGGGAATGATCGAACTGATTATCCTGGCCTCGCTGGGTGTGGCGTTGGCCGCCTATGCGCTGGTGGCCGTCAAGGACAAAAGTTCCTTCAACGTCTTCACGCCCGTGTACCTTACGTTCATCCCCGGCTACTATCTGCTCGAACTGGTGCACATCCACATCTTCGGGTACAGCGGCCGGCCTTCGACCTATTTGTTCTGCTACGCCACCTACGGTCTGCTGTTTCTGTTTCTCGCCCTGGCCTACACCCGCTTTCCATCGTACCACCTGAGGCTGCCCTTCAACGTGCGGCACGAAATCAGATATCTGCCGTATGTCGCTTTCGTACTCGCCGTGCTGGCATACCTGCCCATTCTCATAGAGTACCGCGACCTGATTCTCAGCCCGCGCGTGATCTACGCCCGCACCCGCGTCGGCTACGGGCACATGTACTTCACCTCGACCGCACTGGTTTACCTGGCCTACATTCTGTGCCTGTTCAAGACACAGGCGTTTAAGGGTGAGAAGCTATGGTTTTTCTTGCTGTGCACTCTCTGGTGTTTCGCTCACGGCAGTAAGGGTCAGGTGGTGATACTGATCATGATCGGACTCATGTACCGCGTACTTGTGCGTGACAAGCGGGCCAGGTTGTCGACGGTCGCCGCATATTCGCTGGGCTTCGCTGTCAGTCTCGGTTCTTTGTTCTACCTCTTTTCCGATTCCATGCGCGACGGCGAGCTGGACGTTCTGGCGGGCGTGGCCTCCTACGCCGACTACAATCGCAACGCCATGATGCTGATCGAGGACGACCCCGACCTGCCATTCGGACGGCTCACCCTGGAGCAAGCCGTATACAGCCGCGTGCCGCGCGTGCTCTACCCGGACAAACCGTACGACTGGGGCACCTTCGCCCTGGCCAAGAAATACTACCCGGTCTGGTTCGAGAAGCATATCGGCTCGGCGTCGTTCGGGATACTGGGCGTGCCGTTCGCCGACTTCGGGCATTTCGCGATCATCTACCTGACGTTTTGGGTCGTGGTGACCGGCATTCTGCTGAAGATATTCGTGACAAGACTGCGGCGACATCGCGACCCGTCGGATTTCATCGTAGTGCTTTTTCTCGCCAACGTAGTGGTGATCCCCAGCGGTGTCGGCTACACTCTGCCGGAGCACCTGCTGCTGGCCCTGCTTGTTTCCATCGTGCTGCGCATCCGATTGGTCTTGAGGCGCAGCAGCGCACTGATGGTGCACCCACAATCGGCAGGCGCGGTGTAACATGGCCTGGACCAATCGCACCATCGTCATGGGCTTCTACCAGGGGATCGGTGACTTCCTGGCGGCCGTTCCGACGGCCAATGAGCTTCTGCGCAACGGTAACCGGGTCGTTATGGTCGCCTCGCGGCCCAACGTGCAACTGGCCGAGTTGATCGCCTTCATGTCGCCGCGAGTGCAGTTGATCGAGTTGGCGCTTTTCTCGAAGGCGCCCTTGCGGTCACTGAGGCTGCTGAACGTACTGCGCCGGTTGCGACCGGACTTCGTGATGGTCTCGCCGCACGCACAAGAGCAAGTGTCGAGTTGGAAGTCGCCGCTTCTGCTCTGGGTGCTCAAGCATCTTGCGCCCGGTCGCCCGGTTGTGATAGGTTCGCAGGACGAGAAGCTATCCTGTCTGTACGACGTACGACTGCTGGTGGACAAGGCGCTCGGTCTAATTGAGCGCGAGTGGTCGCTTCACAGAATGGCGGGTTCCATCGAAAAGGACGCTATGCCGGACAAAGACGTATTCAATCGGGCCGCGGTGAAGGACTATGGCGCGCCACGTTACGATCTGGTCGTGCACCCGGGCGCCTCGCGCGACGTCAAGATGTGGCCGGTAGATTACCACCGGGAACTCGTGCGGCGACTGGACGACCATCTGCGCGTGGCGTACATCGGTCGGGCGTCCGAACTGGCGCCGTTTCGGGCATCTTTAGGCGGCCATCGCAACGTAGAATTCCTCGTCGGCCCGATCAACGAAGCCGTCTCCGTGGCGTCGGGAGCGTCGGTGGTCCTCACCATGGACAGCGGCTTTTCATACGTTGCGGCGCTGCTCGGCGTGCGACACATTGCCCTCTTCGGTTCGACCGATCCGGTAGTCTATTCGCCTCCCTCCCAGCGCTCGACGTCGCTTTATCGGAAGGCGCTGCCCTGCCAGCCGTGTAATCAGCACGCCTGCCGTCTTAGTCACATGGCCTGTATGCGCATCATCACGCCGGGCGAAGTGGCCGCGACTGTCGAAGATGCTCTCTCTGTCGGCGCTTCGGTTGATCCTGTCGGCCGCACGGCGGGAAGTCGCTCGACGGCGACAACCTACGCCTAACCGACACACGCCCCGTCAGCAAGTGAACGGAATTGCCTGCGGCCCAGAACTGACCGTTGAGAGCGCACGGTATTCATGGCGAAGAAAGGTCACGGAGGTTTTAGTTGACTGAAATGTAACCGTGCCGGTTTATATCGTCGGAAGGACAACAGACAGTCCGAACCCCTACGACGCTGGCGAAACCTGCGACAGTGGTTCGGCGCAACTATTGGACGTCGACATGGTCGTCCGGGCCGTGGCCGTGCCGATGCGACCTGACGGGGGAGGGGCTGGATTCGGGTATCGACGGATTGCGCGGGCGGTTGGTGGAAAGGCAGTGAATGAACGCGGCTGACTTCCGGGTAGCGCTCAAGAGAAAATGGCCGCTGCTGGCATGGGTATACTCGACGCTCCGCTTCCTCAGGGAGATCACGCGGACGGTGCGAATGATCTCGAGACTGGAGTCGGTCGGCCGAACCGCTCAGGTCGGCAACGGTGACCGTGTTGTCATCTTCAATCTCGTCCGCACCTATGTTCCCATCCAGCTTGTTATCGAGGCCGCGCTCGCTCTCAAACTCAAGGCCCGGGGTTACGACGTGCACATCCTGTACGACGACGGCGTGTTGTACCATCACGAGACACTTACGCGCAACGATCCGGCCCCATTCCAGCCGTACTATCGTCTGCGTCGTGCCTGGTCGCTTCGACTGCTGCGTACGGTGCCGACGCTTCGTGACATGATGGAGCCCTATTCGCGCTACCTTCGCCGCAGCGACCTGCCGGAGCTGAACGAACCGATCGGTTCGGACGGACGCGTCTGCGCCCACTTCGAACTCGAGCCGTTCGTACGCGCCTCACTGGTGCGTTTCTTTCTCTCGGCGCCGGATAGTCGTCTGCTCGAAAGCGAGCCGGATTATCAGCGCGCTCGGACCATGTTCGTGCGCAACGCCATCGTCAGCCTGGCCGTCGCGCAGCGCGTGCATGACCGTCTGAAACCGACGCTTTTGGTGACCTCGCACGGCATCTACAGCAGTTTGGGCACGTTCATGAAGTTCATGATGTCGCGCGGCGTCCGATCGATTACCTACGGTCTCAACGGATATACAAGCAACAGCCTGGATCTCGCCGTCGACGACATCGCGGCCAACAAAAGCGACGGTGGATATCTGAAATACCTAGCCGACGAGGTCGTGGACGTCACCCTCTCCCGATTAGAACTGTCCGAGCGAGTCACCAGCTTCATGGACCAACGTCTTCGCGGGGGCAGTGATGATATCGCGCGACTCGCCGCCGACCACGGGTCGCAGCGAGCGGAGGTGTTAACGCGTTTAGATGAACAGCGCGCCGCCGGTCGCGATATTTTCGCTCTTTTTCCGAACGTCATGTGGGACAACGCCACCACCTTTGAAGAGTGGAATCGTCTGTTTGAATCGCCGGTTCAGTGGTTGGTCGAGACGGTGCGGTATTTTGCTGAGTCCGCCGAAAAGGTCCTGGTCATCCGCGTTCACCCGGCCGAACGCAGTTGGATGCCGCCGCGAAAAAGCGTTCGCGACATTCTTGATGTATATCTGGACCGGCAAACTCTTGCGCGTGATAACATCATTATTATAGCGCCCCAGGAAGCGCTTTCAAGCTACTCGCTGTTCGCTTACCTGAGAGGCGGGATCGTCTACAACGGCACCATCGGTCTGGAGTTGATCTTCGCCCATATCGCCCTGATCGTGGGCGCTCGGGCCGCCTATTCGGAGCACGGTTTTACGGCCGAACTGTGCAGCCGCGACGAATACTTCGCGGCTTTTGACGACACCGAACGAATCCTGAAGCACCAGGAGGATCACCTCGATCAGGCGCTCTTATTCGCCTATGAGTATTTTTTCCTGCACGGTGTGCCGATGAAGTTCATGTCGCGCCGACGGCAGGCCGGTCCCGACTATGCCGGCCGGCCCGAGGAAATGTGGCGCGACGCCAATCTCGAACACGTCGTCCGGGTGATAACGGGGGAGCGTGAATTCTTCCAAGATCACTGGCGACAAAATGCGAAGTAAGTGAGCGTGTCGCAGAGGATATTGCTGGCCAGCGCCCAGGAGGATTTTGAATTTCCGCTGGCCGAAGCGGCCAGGAAACAGATATTCGCCCGGGCCGAGAAGCTGCGGGACGATCGACGGGAGGTGGAAATCCTGATAGTCACTCCCGATCACAGTGGTCGCAGTATACGGCGGGGCATCCCCGTGCGCGAGGTCGCTCGACGACACCTGTTGCGGTGCAGAGGATACTGCCGGTCATTCGACAGTGTGCACTACTTAGGGACAGTGGGGATCATAGCCCTCGTGATAGCGTTGATGACGCGATCACGACCGAGGACCTTCACGGCCACTGACGGCGCTGTCTTTTCCACCGGCCCACGGGCCGGGGCGCGCCGGTTGCTGGCTCGATATTTTCATCGCTTCTATGACGAGTTCCGAACCTATACCGATCACCAGCGTCGGCTCCTTCTGGCGGTGTCTCCACACTATGGGTCAAAACTGACAGCGATCAGACCGATCCTCGAGGAACCGATCTTGCCCGCAGTCGCGGGAAGGGCGCGATCCGGAATCCTGTATATAGGTCATCTCAGCTACTTCAAGGGCGTGGACATCGTAATGGAGGTGTTTCGCCGGCTGGTCGGAGAGATGCCGCATCTCACCCTGACTATCGCCGCCAACGGACTGAGCTACGAGGGCCATCTTGAGTCCGAAGTGAAAGCGTTGGCCGCTGCTTACCCGGGGAGAGTGCTGCTCAAGGGGAAGGTGAATGTCTACGATGAACTCACTCGGGCCGGTCTGCTGATGTACCCCATTCGTTCGCACGCCGGAACGTTCGCCGTGCCGCTGTCGCTCTGTGAAAGCCTCGCCTGCGGCGCCCCGTTTCTGTCCTCCCGACTGGATGGGCTGTCGGAGTATTTCGATGACTATTTCCTGTGTCAACCAGGCAATATCGAGTCGTTCGTCGACCGCGCCCGTCGCCTGCTGAGTGCTTCGAGCGAGTGCCGCACGCGCATCCAACAGAATCTGCAACGCATCAGAGAGGCTTGCCGGGATTATGAGCACTGCTGTTGAAAAGCGTCACCTCAATAGTGTCCTGGAACAGTGTTTCGGCGGACGGGCGAGACTGTATGAAGACGCGCTGCGCGGCCTGACCGAGGCCGGGATCGGTTTCACCCTCATAAACCTACCCCTCCACTTCAGTTTGCAGAACAAACCCAGCGACCTCGATCTGATTCTGGATGAGAACGGATACGCAGCCGCCGCTCAGTTTCTCGATGCTCATGGCTACCTGCGGCTTGATCGGAGACCCGGCCCGCGCCAGGTGGTGTACGTTGGGTTCGACACTGAACGTGGATTCATTCGCATCCACCTGCACGAGAACCTGGTGTTTTATGGGGTGACCCTGCTGACTTACGAACGGGCTATGGAATACACAGTTGAATCGGATGGTTTGAGTTGTGCCGACGCCACGCTCGACTATTACCTTATGCATGTGGAGTGGTTTTTCAAGGACAAGGGTGATTATCCCCGGCGCATCGAGGAAGTGTTCGCCTTCTGTGACCCGGTTCGTCTTTCGGACGCGGGGGAGAGGCTGTTCGGGGGGCGCTTGGGTTTTGTCCGGCAGCTGGAAGGACTCAGGCGGTCCGGCGTCCGTGTAACGCCTTGGCGTCGGCTGACCTGTGTCGTGCGGTATTGCGGTGCGACGTCGGGAACGATGGGGTACTTGCTGCAAAGGGTCGTCTCCCGATTGGACGTAATGCTGCTAAGGCGGCGGCGCGGCATTCTGATGTTTCTGATGGGCATCGACGGCGCCGGGAAGACCACTCTGGCTCGCGCCCTTGCCCGTCGGCACGACGCCGGCGGGCTGTTTTGCCACTACCGGTATCTGGGCCTGAAAGAGACGCTGGTGCAGCGGCTGCGCCAACGGCTGAAACCCGCCGATCCACACGAGCGCGAACAGGGGCAGACGGGCATCACCGACCGTCTGGCCGCAACATCCGCACTCCTGGCCAACCTGTTCAACCTGGCGCTGAGTTTAGTCTACATCGTCGAGTATTGGTTGCGGTGCATCGGGCTGCTTCGCCCCATTCGGCGACACAACGATCTCATTATAGTCGACCGCACATATCTGGACAAACTGGCCGACCCCGTCCGCTGGGGCGACAAACTGTTTTTCTATCTGCTGCCACGTCCTGACATTGTTGTTGCGCTTCATGGTCGACCGGAGGTACTATTTGGTCGGAAGGGTGAGTTTGCTGTGCCCGTGCTCGTTGAGATGCAGAAGAAGTTCGACACGGCGCTGTCGTTCATAGTGCGACGAGGCGTCGGACTGGTGCGCATCGACACCACCCTGAACGATGTCGATGAGGCGGCGGCGATAGTCCAGCAGGAGCTTTGGCGCCTGATGTTCCGGCGACAGGCCGAATAGGAACAACATCGACGCGCTGGGTCGCCCTTCCGGCGTGAAGAGGTTTCCGCTAAGAAATGTTACTGGTCGGTTGTAAGCAGAGCCTTGATGAGAGGGCGGATTCCCTGCCCAGTTCGGTACGGGTGGGGGACCTTCACGTGCGCTATCGTCCTCACGACGATGAGCGCGAATATGTCGGTGACAGGTTCGTAATACTGGCCGACACGATTGTCGACCGATCACGTTCGAACGAGCTCGATCGTGCGATTGACGACATAATTGAAGCGTTGACGGCGGGTCTGCCTATGCCGTCGTTTCCGCTCGGCGCCCACTTCCTGGTAGTACTCGATAAGCGGTCCGGGACCATCGATTTGTATCGAGACCCGACCGGCATCAAGACCGGCTATTACTGTATGGCCGACGGCGCCGTTTACGTCTCGACCTGCGTGCATGATGCGGCTGAGGCGGCCGGCGCGTGCGAGTTTGACGAAGAAGCCGTTCACCAACTGCTCTATCTCCAGTACCTGCTCGACGGCTACACGTATTACCGGTCGGTGCGGGAGGTCGAGATGGGTCGGCATCTGCGCATCAACAGCGATCTCGACGTCACGGTGGAGGACGATATCGCCGTCGAGCTGGCCGACCGCGATAATCCCTTCAGCTTCGAGGAAAACCGCCGGTTTCTCAGAGAATACATTATCGCCGCTCATCGCAAGTATCTGAGCGGGGAGAACGTTGTCCTTCTGTCCGGCGGACTGGATTCGGCCGTCATGCTGGGATCGCTCAGCGAGATCGCGTCGCCGGAGGGACTCACGGCCGTCTCCTTCAAGGTCGCCCACACCGAGGAAGATGAGACCGTCTACGCCCGAACGGCGGCCGAACATCTCAAGGTGCCGTTGTGCGCGGTCGAAGTAAGTCCGAACAAGATCGGTTCCCTCGATCAACTGGTGGCGACAGTGCGGAAAATGAACAACCCCTACTATGGAGTCTTCTTGTTCGGCCGGCTGCCCGAACCGAGCTTATCCAAGACCTACTTCGCCGGTCAGGATACCCGGTTGCACACGCCGGATATCAATCTGATCGACAAGTCGGTTATCAAGCGGTTTTTCGCCCGGAGGCGCTGGTGGTCAGCGGTCGCTCTTTGCGCTTTGCGTCTGTTGCTGAAGATATCCACCGCAGTGGGATCGAGTGCGTCGCGCTGGAGACGACAGCGGATGATCCAACGCCTCGATGACGCCGGCGACATGCAGGAGTACATATTGAAATACTTCTTCGGGTGCGATCGGCGGTTTTTGGATTCTATGGGCGTTCCCATGCGTTTGTGGGACAAGGTGCGCGGCGCGCTCAGGGTCGATCTCGACCGGATTGATAACCCTCGGCAGTTGTACAATGAGATCGTTCGGATCAAGTACCGCGAGCAGTACACCGATCAGATCAGGTACATCCAGAGCCTGGCTCGTGTGTGCGGCGCCTATATCGCGCTGCCCTTTCACGACGCCGACCTGGCCGAGTACTGCTCATCGATCCCGTTCGACCAGGCCACCCGTTTCACCATCGGACATGAAGGGTTCTCGGTGCGGCGAGCGATCATCACCAAACTGCTTCTACGCCGGGCTTTCCGCGACAAACTGAACGACACCGTTTACTACCGCAAGAAGGCGGTGTCGAGCTCGCTGCATCTGCTGTTCAATGGTATGCTGGGTGAGCATATCAGATGCGTCATTGACGACGACCTGGGTAACGATGGTTCCTTCCTGAGGAAGTACAGGTTGGAACCGTTGATCCGGCGATTTCGGAACGGCCGGCGGTGGCAAAAGGAAGATGAAAAATACTTGTACCGCGTCTACTACATGGCGATGCTCTGTATCTATAACCGGCACATTCTGGAACCCAACCGACGGGATCGCAGAACCGGGTCGAGGGCGACGGTAGCGTGAGACCGGACGGCGGCGCGCAGAACGAGCCTCTCGCGCCTGAACACCCATGCCGATGTTGCCGTCGCGCCTCATGGGCTAACGGAGAATGAAAACCCGCACCGACCTGCTCAGCCAGTTTTCCCTTTCGGCCATGCTGCCGATTGTTCGGTTCGCCTATGGCTTCGCCCTGGCCGCCATTCTGACCAAGTACCTGACCGTCGAAGCCTATGGCAACTGGTCGCTGTTCATCAGCCTGGTCGGACTGATCCTCACTTTCGCCTCGCTCAATCTGATGTATGCATCCAACGTTTTGCTGACGGGCAAAGAGCGCGCCGTTCAACGTCGGGAGATCTTCTCGGTCGGCGTCACCAGGTTCACTTCGACGGTCTTCGTGTACATCGTGTTTGTCATCTTCCTGTCACACTATGAGGTCCTGGATTCGTCCTTGCTTTTGCTGCTGCTGGCGGCTCTGGTGTTCAGAACCGTCTGTGACTTCTGCTTCGGTCTCTTCCGCGCCCTGCTGCTGCTGCGCGGACAGGTGGTTTTTCTTCTCGGCGAGTCATGCCTGATCATCGTGAGCCTGTTGCTGAGCTGCTACGTTTTCGACGCCGGGCTTCACGGTGCGTTGTTCGGCTTTTTAGCCGCGGAACTGGCGGCAGCGATGCTGGGTCTCTATCTGTTGCGCGACTATCTTTCTCCTGCGGCATTTGATTACACGGCGGTGAAGAAATACCTCGCCGTTGGTCTGCCGTTGGTGCCGTTTGCGTTTTCGGATCTGATCGTCAACGCTCTGGTGCCGCTGTTGATAAAGCTGTACGACGGCCTTGAGGCGGTGGCCTTCTATAGCATCGCGCAGAAAGTAGCTCTGGTGGCCACCGTCCCATCGGCTATTGTAAACAATATCTATGCGCAGCACCTGAGGAAAAGCCGGTTGTCCGTGGACGGCCGGGGGGTGCGCGGAACTTTCTTTTTGTTTTTAACCAGCTACTTCGCTTTGGCAGGGCCACTGCTGGTGATCCTGTACTTCTTCGGCGACGAAGTCATCCGCATCATCTCCACCGATGTGTATGTGCATGTGCACGGCCTCATGCTGCTTCTGATCATCGTGAACATGCTGGTGAGCGTCGGTTCCATGCTCACCACCGTGTTCGCGGTTTATGAGCGCACGCGGACGGCGGGATGGATCTGGCTGGGCGTGCTCGTCGTGTTCCTGGTCAGCAGCCGGTATTGCTACGATCGATGGGAGGTTTCCGGGGTGGTCTACGCGCTGATTGCGGCTTTCGGGCTGGGACTGTTGCTGATCGGTGCTGCGGTGATCCGACTCCAGCAGTCGATCAGGCGGGGCAGGAACGTTGGAAATCTATCCGGCTGAACACAACCAGTCGAGCCAAGCAGACCCTCGGACAGAGATTAGCCCGGCGGAACCGGTTGCTCTAAGCGCGCGGAAAATAAGTTCGGGTAGCCGTCGGGGCCGGTCTCGCTCAATTTGTGCGTAGGTGTAAGTCGCTATGGGGTGGGGCGTTACGGCCGGTGAAAAGTAGTGCGCGGCCCGCCCCATTGGCACGACTCTTGATAGTACCCTCAACGGATAATTGAGCCAACACCGCCGTCAAGGATGACGCCTATGAGCCGGATGCCGGATATCGATGCGTACCAATCATCATCAAAGTTGGATGACGCCCCGCCGTCACGATCTTTTCAGTGCGACCTCGAGATCAACCCAATCGAGTTCGTCCGTTTGCTGAAAAAGAAGCGCCGGCTGATCGCGGCCGTAGCGGTCGGCGTGATGACGCTCACGGCCGTGGTGATGGTCCTTACACCCAACCGCTATTGCTCCTCCGCTTCCATTTTACCGTCCGGCAGCCGCGACAATCTATCCGGGCTTATGGACCTGGCCGGACAGTTCAGCGTCGTCGGCGTCGGCGCTCCAGACCAGAATTCCTCAGCCCTCTATCCCAGCATCCTCCGTTCCGACCTGGTGCGCGACGGCGTGCTTTGCAAGCGCTATGAAATCGGGTCGCGAAGGGGACGTGATGTCGTCCTGTTGGCCGATTACTTCGGTACCGCCGACCCCTCCGAGTTGCGGGCGGCGTTGTCCGGGGTCACTGCTATCGGCGAAGACAAGAAACTCGGGATCATCAGACTCGCGGTCGAGACGACCACGCCTCAATTGTCGCAGGGTATCGCCTCTGAATACTTGACGCAACTGGAAACCTATCTTAGACTCAAGCGACGCTCTCAGGCACGCGAGAACGAAAGCTACCTGACCGAACAGCAGACATCGCGCGGCGCTGAGCTTGAGCGCGCCGAGGACAGCCTGCAACAGTTCATGAACGTCAATCGCAACTGGAACACGTCGAGCGATCCCCAACTCCAGACCGAATTGGCGCGTTGGAAGCGTGAAATCGAACGGCACGCCAAAACCTACCTACTGCTTTCCCAGCAACTCGAACTGGCGCGACTCGAGGCGCAGAAGGACATACCGATCGTCCGCGTCCTCGACGAACCCTCCCTGCCGACGCAGAAGTCGGGCCCTAGGCGAGCTTTCACCACCCTGCTGACCGGTTGCCTGGCTTTGCTGACGACCTTGACCTGGTTGTTCGTGCGGGACCTCTGGCGTCAGGGGGCGGCCGCCGTCGGACGTGACCGCGCGACTGCTCCGAGCGATGGAACCGACTCGTCGCAGTCTCGTCCCGTTGGAATTCTTAACCTGTTGCGCCGTTCCGGAAAATCATCGATCAAAAGAACCGAAAACGAATATCCGGTAGAACATGAATAAGGGTAGCCGCATTCGGAATGAGCTTGACAGCCTCCCGGTAAAAAAATCCAAGCCGAACACCGAGGGTGTGACCTTTCAACACAACACGGCTTTGGTCGTGCCGACCTTGAATGCCGGCGACGGCTTTGTCGAGTGGTTGGCCGCTCTCAAAACCCAAACCGTGTGTCCCAGACGACTGCTACTGGTGGACTCGGCCTCGACCGACGGCACTCCGCGATTGGCGGCTCAGGCCGGGTTCGAACTGGTCCGCATCGAGCGCGCCGACTTCAACCACGGCGGCACCCGGCAGATGGCCGTCGACCGACTGGCCGACTGCGAGTTGATCGTTTTCATGACCCAGGACGCTGTCCTGGCCTCCCCAACCTCTCTGGAAGTGCTGCTCAAGGCGATGAAGGATGAACGGGTGGGGGCTGCCTACGGTCGTCAACTGCCTCGCCCTCGTTGCGACGCCATCGAGGCGCACTCCCGGCTGTTCAATTATCCGACAGCGTCGCACCGCCGCGACCGTGGCGACATCAGCCGCTTCGGCATCAAGACCAGTTTCCTGTCGAATTCCTTCGCCGTCTGGCGGCGCTCCGCTCTGCTGGAAATCGGCGGCTTCCCCAACTACCTGATCCAGAATGAAGACGCCTGGGCCGCCTCAAGGCTGATCCAGGCCGGCTGGAAAATCGCCTATTCCTCCAACGCCGCGGTTTACCATTCCCACCGCTACGGTGTCCTTCAGGAGTTTCGACGCTATTTTGACATCGGGGTTTTTCATGCCCGCGAGCGCTGGATTCGCGATTCTTTCGGTCAGGCGGGTAACGAAGGACGGCGATTCGTCCGATCAGAAATATGGCACCTGTTTCGGAAGAGCCCGGTCTCAATACCGGCCGCGCTGGTGCGCGCCGGGCTCAAGCTGATTGGATACAAACTGGGCAATATGCAACACCGACTACCGCCAAAGCTGCGGCTGCTCTTGAGCATGAACAAAGGATACTGGGCCAAAGGGGGAAAACCATGAAGCGCTGCGTGATGTTCGGCGGGGCCGGCTACGTCGGCACGCATCTGGCCAGACATTTCCTGAAAACCAAAAGATTCGACCATATTCATATCGCCGATATCCGTCGCTCCCCGCTGGAGGGTACGCCGCGGATTACTACCTCCCGCACCGACGTGCGGCGGCCCATCGAGATTGCGCTGGCGCCCCCCTCGCCCGAATGGATCTTCAACCTGGCGGCCGTGCACCGCGAGCCCGGCCATGCCCCCTGTGAGTACTACGAGACCAACCTGCCGGGGGCAGCCAACGTTTGCGACTACGCCGAGGTGATCGGCTGCGACAACATCTATTTCACCAGCAGCATCTCCGTCTACGGTCCGACCGTTCGGGCCACCGATGAAAAGGCGCCGATTCGCCCGATTACACCCTATGGCGGCTCCAAGTACGCCGCCGAGGCGATTCATCAACAGTGGCGCCGCAACGGCCACGGCCGTCGCCTGTTGATTTCGAGACCGGGCGTTCTCTACGGACCCGACGACCCGGGCAACATCATGCGCATGATAAAAGCGATCCAGAAGGGCTACTTCGCCTTCCCCGGCAAACCATCGATCTACAAGTCGTACGGTTACATCTACGGTTTCCTGGTCAGCATCGACTTCCTGATCGACCGCGGCGAAGAGCACGTCGTCTACAATTATGTGGAGTCGCCGACCCAGCCGTTGTGCGAGCTGGTTGAGGCTGTCAAGCAGTACTTACAGTGCCGGGCGCTGGTGCTGCCGCTGCCGCTACGGTTGCTTTTGCCTGTGTCCAAGCTGGTGCAGGCAGTCGCCGGCTACAAGAATCCGATCCACCCGGTCAGGGTGAAAAAGGCGGCTACCCCGACTCATATCGTGCCGCAAACGCTGATCGACATGGGCTTCAAATTCGAGTATAGTTTTCTTCGGTCACTGGAGCATTGGCGTCAGGTGGCGCCGCACGACTTCGAACCGGACGTGCTCCGCAACCTTCCGTCGGTCGAGAGGTCGGCGGCCACGACCCGGTCCCCGGTGATCGAACCCAGTCCGACACCGACCGCCGAGTTGGTGGAGTCGTAGGCAAACTCCGAGCGCTGACGTCGCCGTGGTCGAATTGCAGACTTTTGGGGTTGATTTTTTGGTGGCGGGGCTGTTTATTCCAAAGCTTGAATGTCGGCCTGGTGGTCGTTGACCATAGCAATGACATTCGCTTGTGGTGGGGTTCCCGAGTGGCCAAAGGGAACAGACTGTAAATCTGTCGGCGAAGCCTTCGGAGGTTCGAATCCTCCCCCCACCACCATTCTCACCGCCCCGAGGCGGTTTTCTTCATTTGTTCGGCATGAATGACGCACAACAGTAAGATCACCGTATTGTCATCCCCGCGGGGGGCACATGGTTCTCCGTTTAGGGTGGAGCGACAGGCGGGTTGCCGCTGCTACGTCTGACTCTTGATCGGCTCACCCAGTATATATGGCTTGTATTGCGAGTCCATCACTAGGATGTGATCTATCCACCAGTCTTTCAAGAAAGTCATCGCCTCGACGCCAGTATCGCTTTCCTCATGCAAGCATCGGGTTAGCAGCTCTCTCGTTCTCTGCGTCAAACGGCTGTGGGCAGCGCGATGCTTAGGTAGATCCGGATATTGATGTTCTTGCATGACCCGCTCTTCGCGTGTGAAGTGTGTCTGAGTGTAGTCGAACAGCCTCACTAGTGTGCTTTGGAGGGTGGCCTCGGGTGATTGATCTCGAATGGAATTGTGCAAGTCATTGATAATCGCAACGATTCTTCTGTGGTCGGCGTCGAGTTCGTCACTCCCAACGCTGTAATGGTGCTTCCACTCAATGAATGTAGTAGTCGGCATTATCTGGTACTCCTTGAAAAGCTGGCGTTTATTCAAATATCGGAATATCTAAACAGCGCTTGAGTAGTCAACATGATAACTAAGTCCATACGGGACATAGTTGGTGCAGATTTGGCCGGGCGGCCCGTTCGTGCCGGTATCTCTCATGCGAGCCATTGTCGTCCCCGCACAGAAGGGAATCAACCCTTCTTAATGATACTGGATTCCGGCTCTCGCACGTATGACGCCCTCATGCACGAAAGCAGACTGAGCACGCAAGAACAGGATTACCTACTACCACCACCTGATCAGTTTCGGTTTGAAGGGGTGGGGGAGATTCTCATTTTTGGGGATAATGCGGGCGGTAATGCCGAACCTTCCTGATTCACGGCAGGTGACCTCACCTGTGAAAGGGTAGACGCCGTCACCGGCGCCGGGTGTACTCCCATCGGTCGGCTGGGCCACAGTCGGCTGGAATTCCTGAATCTGGTCCTGCGAGTTCAGTCGTCCTGAGACAATCTGAACCTCGACGTCGGTCGGGCCGATCGCGCCCAGATAAACCTCGATCGTTATCGGGAACTTCTGGCCCACGAATAGAGTCGCGCCCAGGTCGGGCACGTCGACGTTTCTTATGTCGATCTTATCCCAGTTACTGCTCAGCCGATCCACCCAGGCGGTCGTCTCGCGGGTGAGCCGATGCTGGTCCTGTCGCATCCGCCGTCCCGCCTCGATGGCCGGCAAGTAAAACTGTTGGGTGTAGTCCTTGAGCATGCGCTGGGTGGAAAATCGTTCGCCGGCCATTTGGATGGTGGCTTTCATCTTGGCGATCCACTGCATGGGCAGGCCGATTTCGCTGCGCTCGTAGAACATCGGTATCACCTCGCGCTCCAGGGTGTTGTACAGCATCTCGGCGTCGAAGTGATCCTGAGTCTCGACGTTGTCGTACTCTTCGCCGTTGCCGATCTTGAAGCCGGTAGCGTCATCGTACCCTTCGACCCACCACCCGTCCAAGACCGACAGGTTGAGCGCGCCGTTCAAAGCCGCCTTCATGCCCGAGGTGCCGGAGGCCTCCTGCGGTCGACGCGGGTTGTTGAGCCAGACGTCGACGCCCTGCACCAGGTAGCGGGCCACGTTGATATCGTAGTCCTCCAGGAAGATGATGCGATTCCGAAACGCCTCCTCCGACGTGTACTCGAGCGTCTGCTTGATAATCTCCTTGCCGGGCGTGTCCAGTGGATGCGCCTTGCCCGAAATCAGAATCTGCACCGGACGCGATTCATGGTTGACGATTTTCTTGAGCCGTTCCCGATCGGAGAAGATCAGATTGCCGCGCTTGTAGGTCGAGAAGCGACGAGCGAAGCCGATCGTGAGAATCTGCGGATCGAGCAACTGATCGGCGCGTTGGATCACCAGTTGCGAGGCGCCGCGCCGCGTCAGTTGTTGTTTGAGACGCTTGCGGGCGAAAAAGACCAGTCGCTCCCGGCGACGATTATGGATGCGCCACAGTTCCGCGTCGGGGATGCGTTGGACGCGTTTCCAGGTGTCCAGCTTCCCCGGCTTCTCCACGTAGTCGGGACCGAAGTAACTTTCGTAAAGCTCGTTCATGTCATGCGAAATCCATGACGAGGGATGCACGCCGTTGGTGATGGCGCGAATCGGTACTTCCTCGGTCGGCACGTCGGGCCAAATATTGTGCCACATGCGGCGCGATACCTGGCCGTGCAGTTGCGACACGCCGTTGGCGAAGGCGGACAGCTTCAAGGCCGCCACCGTCATGCAAAACGTCTCCGCTTCGTCGTTGGGAAAGACGCGTCCCAGAGCCAAAAAGTCTTTCCAACCGATACCCAACGATGAAACGAACTTGCCCAGATAGCGATGCACCAATACCGGCTCGAACCGTTCGTTCCCGGCCGGCACCGGGGTGTGGGTGGTGAAGATCGTGGTGGACCAGACGTACTGCGACGCCTCGGTGAAACTGAGGTGTTCCTCCTGCATCAAGCGTCTAATCCGCTCCAGCGTGAGGAACCATGAATGCCCTTCGTTCAGATGGTAGCCGTCGATCCTATAGCCCATCGCATGCAACGCCCGCACGCCGCCGATACCGAGGACTATCTCTTGTCGGATGCGCGTGTCCTTGTCGCCACCGTACAGGACCGAGGTTATCTCGCGACATTTGGTGGAGTTCTCGGGGATGTTGGTGTCGAGCAGAAACAACGGTGTGACGCCCACCATCACCTTCCAGAGCTGAATCTGTACCGGGGTGTTGTCGATCTCGACGATGACCCGGAGCGGCTGTTCGTTTTCCTCTTTCACCAGTTGCACCGGCATGTGGTACCAGTCGTTTTCCTCATACCGTTCCTGCTGCCAACCGTCGCCGGAGAGGAACTGCCGGAAATAGCCGTACCGATATAACAACCCCACCGCGACTACTGGCAGACCCAGGTCCGAAGCCGATTTCAGGGTATCGCCGGAAAGTACTCCCAGTCCGCCGGAATAGACCGGTAACCCGGTGTCGAGTCCATACTCGAGGGAGAAGTAGGCTAGCCGGCTGCCGTTTAGATCACCGTGAGTCAGGTCGAACCACTTCTTGCGGTCGAGATAGTCGCGATACTTCTGCTGCACCCGATCGAGGCTGGCCACGAAGCCGTCGTCCTGCGCCGCCGCCTCCAGTTTCTCCTGGGGCAGGCGCGACAGCATCTTGACCGGATTCTGATAACAGGCCTCCCACATCTCCGGGTCGAGCCGAATGAACAGCTTGACAAGATCCCAGTTCCAGGAATACCACACGTTTTGCGCCAGTTCTTGAAGAGCCAGGATTCGCTTCGGCAATCGGGGTAGGACCAGATACTGCTTTACCCGCATTGAACTCCTTCAATCGTCAACCGGTTGGCAACACAATGCCTGCTTGCTACTACCAATTATCGCCTAAAACAACAAGAATTTTATTGGTCGACGTTCCCTTAACGCCGATCACACTTACGGGTTCCCGCGGACTGGATGGCCATCAGGCCGTTGCCTCTTCTGTCGAAAAGATCACTATATAACCCCCGGGAGAGCTGTCGGGAGAAGTTTTTGGTTTTCAAGGGTGACGCAATATCGTAAATTGCAGCCATGAATACAAAAGTAAGAAGAATAGGTGTCCTCACCGGCGGGGGCGACTGCCCCGGCCTCAATGCCGTGATCAGAGCCATCGTCAAAGCCGCGCACAACGATTATGACCTGGAGATCATCGGCTTCGCCGACGGCTACGAAGGGCTGATTGAAAACCGCTACCGCAAGATCGATGTGGATGACGCCTCCGGTATCCTCGCCCGCGGCGGCACTATCCTGGGCACGTCGAACCGCGCCGATCCCTTTCATTTTCCGGTGCTGCAAGACGAGGAGTACATCTTTTTGGATCGCTCCAGCCAGGCCGTGCGCAACTTCGAGTCACTCGGTCTCGACGCTCTGATCGCCATCGGCGGCGACGGCACCATGGCCGCTTCGGCCGGGATGGCCAGGAAGGGGTTGCCCATCATCGGCGTACCCAAAACTATCGACAACGATCTCTGGGGCACTGACGTCACCTTCGGCTTCGACTCCGCCTGCGTCACGGCCACCGACGCCGTGGACAAGATACACACCACGGCGCAATCGCATCATCGGGTGATGATTATCGAGGTGATGGGTCGTTACGCCGGGTGGCTGGCGCTCTGTTCCGGTCTGGCCGGCGGCGGCGACATCATCCTCATGCCCGAGTTTCCCTATGAGATCGAGGCTATCTGCGACGCCGTGCGCACCCGCAACGCCCGCGGCAAAACCTTCTCGATTGTGGTGGTGGGGGAAGGCTCCCGTCCGGTCGGGGGGGAGATAACCGTATCCCGCACCATCGCCACCTCGCCCGACGCCAAACGACTCGGCGGCGTGGGACACCGGGTCGCCTCTCAGATCGAGGGACTGACCAATATCGAGTGTCGCGTGACCATCCTGGGCCACCTGTTGCGTGGCGGCTCCCCCTCCGCCTTCGACCGCCTGCTGGCCACTCGCTACGGCGTGGAAGCGGTGCACATGGTCGTCCGAGGCGAGACCGGGATCATGGTCGGCTTGCGCAACCAGCAGATGGTGCCGGTACCGCTTGAAGAGGTGGCCGGCAAGTTGCGCACCGTGACACCGGATCACCCGCTGGCAAAAGCCGCCCGGTCGCTCGGTATTTGTTTGGGGGTCTCCTCGTCGGTACCCTTGGAAGAACACTACGAAGAACCGACTACTTCATGATGGAGGGCGGCCGGCGCAACCCTCTTGGAACCACACCACATAGGATGCAGCATCAACATGGCAAACAAGACTCCGCGCGATAAAGCCAAACTGGTGACCCGACTCAAACGCTCTCCAGCGTACCAAGTCGCCTACAACGATTTTGACTTCCTGTCGCAGGATTACTCACGTCCGTTCCGACTGCAACTGGAACTGATGAAACCGGAAATTCTGCTGCAACAGGAGAAGATTCGCTCTACCATCGTAGTTTTCGGCGGCACCCGAATCGTCGAACCGAAAGAAGCGCGAGAGGCCGTGCGGAAACTCGAAAACCGCCTGCGGCGTCAACCCGACGACGCCCGGATGAAAAAAGAACTGCGCATCGCCAAAAGCATTTTGGCCAAGTCGCACTACTACGATGAATCTCGTGAATTCGGACGGCTGGTATCTCAGGAAAGCCAACTCAATCACAATCACGAGTTCGTAATCATAACGGGCGGTGGACCCGGCGTGATGGAGGCAGCCAATCGCGGCGCCTTCGACATGGGCGCCAAGACCATCGGCATGAACATCACGCTGCCTTTGGAGCAGCAGCCGAACCCGTACATCACGCCCGAACTCTGCTTTCAGTTCCACTATTTCGCCATTCGCAAAATGCACTTCATGCTGCGGGCCAAGGCGCTGGTAGCCTTTCCCGGCGGCTACGGCACCCTCGATGAACTTTTCGAGGCCCTTACGCTGGTGCAGACAAAGAAAGTCAAGCCGCTGCCGATCGTTCTTTTCGGCGAGAACTACTGGCGCCGCCTGATCAACTTCGATTACCTGGTGCAGCAGGGGACCATCGCCCCGGAGGATGTCGAACTGTTCGTTTATACCGACAAAGCCGCCGACGCCTGGAACTACATCAAGTACTTCCACAAGCTGCCCAACGATTACAGCGGATAATCTGAGACCCCGTGCGCTTCCTTGCGACGCCTGACCTGGGTGGCCACGGCGTACAGGAATGTTGAGAAACCTCGAGATCCGTCATTGCGACGAGGATGCGGAACATCCGACGCGGCAATCTCATACGTCATGCCTGTCCGCGAGTGAAACCGCCACGACAACTTACAGTGGTCTGGCGATGACGTTACAGGGAGCGTCATCACTCCCGCTCGTCCGGGTTTCACGATGAACGAACGCTAAGCGGCGAGTACTAACTGCTTGACAAAAGCCGGCGTGGAAACGTCTTTTGTGAAAGAAGCCGATGGAGGTTGCCGCTTGAAGAGGCTCTACTCAGTCCTGATCGGATTTGTCATGGCGTTACTGTCCGGTACGTCCCTGGCGCAGACCAACGAAGTGTGCCTGTCCCGCTTCAAACTGAAGCTGACCAACGGTGAGCAGGTCGAAGGTTACAACGCTAAGGCGAATCCGGATGAGTTTGTCGGCACCTTGACCGACGGAACGCGGCTGACGGTTGACCGCGACGATATTCTGGCCCTGTATCGGCAAGAAGGCTTTTACGCCGCCGAGGGCTTCGTTATTGGCGGCGGCCTGGGCTGCCTTGCGGCCGTGCTCTACAACTCCTTGAAATCTGACGACGCCGGTGCCGGTAGCCAGCGCACGGGGACGACGAGAATACTTATAGGTGCGGTAGCGGGAGGCGTGGTGGGTGCACTCGTTGGTTCGAAAATCGAGGCGTGGCAAAAGGTCTTGATACCGCTGGAATGGACATTCCGCACCGACCCCGATCGACCGTATTTGGGATTCTCCGTCAAGTTCTAGAAACAGGCGACACAAAGTCGTTTCGGGCTTGGCTCCCAATCCAAGTCCGGACCCCAAAAACGACAAGTGACCCGGACGTCCGGGTTTGTTGAAAAAGTCCCAATGGCGTGGGCGGCAGACGCCCACATCCGGCCCATGAGGATACCCCACTTTGTGCGTGACAACGAGGACGGCTTGAGCGATATTGAAGGCCACTGATGGGAACGATAGCCAGCCAGCAGGGTGGGTCCGTCTTCGGACCCACCCTACGAAGACTGGGCTTTCGCGTGCGTTATCACAGAGCGCCAGGTCGTTGCCCCTGAGGCATTTTGAAAAATCGGCGGTTAGGGCTTGACACGGTTAAGCTAAAGACGTATAATAATATGTCGATAGCTTAACGACGAGGGGCATTGGGGCCGGCGGAAAGTTATCGGCCGGATCGCCGACCGCGGCGGTCGGACAAAAACCCAAGGCGCACAGGATATTTTGAAAAAAATGTCTTGACATTGATTGGCGAATCGGTATTATGTCCCGCTACCTGTGAAGAACAGGCCTTAGAATAGAATGCTCTTTGACAACTAAATAGTCGTGCTGAAGACAAGATAGCCAATCTTGTTTTCGTGTCGCGGGTCCTGAAGTTTTTATAACTTTGAGACTCTGTTAATTCATGAACGATGCAAACGCGTAGCGTTTGTGTCAGGATGTGATAACAATTCATAAGAATATTTATGGAGAGTTTGATCCTGGCTCAGAACGAACGCTGGCGGCGTGCCTAATACATGCAAGTCGAACGAGAAAGCCTGGCTTCGGCCGGGCCGGTAAAGTGGCGAACGGGTGAGTAGCACGTGGGCAATCTGCCCTCGAATCCGGGATAATCCCCCGAAAGGAGGTCTAATACCGGATAACACCATAAGATGGCATCATCTAGTGGTCAAAGGCGGAGCAATCTGCCGTTTGAGGATGAGCCCGCGCCCCATTAGCTTGTTGGTGAGGTAACGGCTCACCAAGGCGACGATGGGTAGCCGGCCTGAGAGGGTGATCGGCCACACTGGGACTGAGATACGGCCCAGACTCCTACGGGAGGCAGCAGTAGGGAATATTGCGCAATGGACGAAAGTCTGACGCAGCAACGCCGCGTGAGTGATGAAGCTCCTTGGAGTGTAAAACTCTGTCAATGGGGAAGAACAACATCGAGAGTAACTGCTCGGTGCCTGACGGTACCCAAAGAGGAAGCACCGGCTAACTCCGTGCCAGCAGCCGCGGTAATACGGGGGGTGCAAGCGTTGTTCGGATTTACTGGGCGTAAAGGGCGCGTAGGCGGGCCCTCAAGTCGGATGTGAAAACCGGTGGCTCAACCACCGGCCTGCATTCGATACTGTAGGTCTTGAGTACGGAAGAGGAAAGCGGAATTCCAGGTGTAGCGGTGAAATGCGTAGATATCTGGAAGAACACCGGTAGCGAAGGCGGCTTTCTGGTCCGATACTGACGCTGAAGCGCGAAGGCTAGGGTAGCAAACAGGATTAGATACCCTGGTAGTCCTAGCGGTAAACGATGGGCACTAGGTGTCGGGGGTATCGACTCCCTCGGTGCCGCAGCTAACGCATTAAGTGCCCCGCCTGGGGAGTACGGTCGCAAGATTGAAACTCAAAGGAATTGACGGGGGCCCGCACAAGCGGTGGAGTATGTGGTTTAATTCGAGGCAACGCGAAGAACCTTACCTGGGCTTGACATGCTTAGGACCGCCGGTGAAAGCCGGTTTTCCCTTCGGGGACCTTTGCACAGGTGCTGCATGGCTGTCGTCAGCTCGTGCCGTGAGGTGTTGGGTTAAGTCCCGCAACGAGCGCAACCCCTGTCCATAGTTGCCATCAGGTTATGCTGGGAACTCTATGGAGACCGCCGGTGATAAGCTGGAGGAAGGTGGGGATGACGTCAAGTCCTCATGGCCCTTATGTCCAGGGCTACACACGTACTACAATGGCCGGTACAGTAGGTTGCAATACCGCAAGGTGGAGCCAATCCCCAAAGCCGGCCCCAGTTCAGATTGGAGTCTGCAACTCGACTCCATGAAGGAGGAATCGCTAGTAATCGCTGATCAGCAGGCAGCGGTGAATACGTTCCCGGGCCTTGTACACACCGCCCGTCAAGCCACGGAAGTCGGGAGCACCCGAAGTCGTTTGCTTAACCCTCACGGGATGGCGGCGCCGAAGGTGAAACCGATGACTGGGGCTAAGTCGTAACAAGGTAGCCGTAGCGGAAGCTGTGGCTGGATCACCTCCTTTCTAAGGAGCACGGTGTGGTGCGTTTCTGCTTGCAGGAACGCTCATTACCTAGGTCGAGCGACACGGTCAAAAGACAGGATGCTATCTTGTCTCAGCCGACTATTTTATAAAGATTCGTCCGCCTTAATATGGGCGGTAACGGGTTGAATGGGCCTATAGCTCAGTTGGTTAGAGCGCGCGCCTGATAAGCGCGAGGTCATTGGTTCAACTCCAATTAGGCCCATTTTCTCGGCGACGATTCGGGGATGTAGCTCAGTTGGGAGAGCGGTGGCTTTGCAAGCCACAGGTCACCGGTTCGATCCCGGTCATCTCCATAAATTGGACCATGAGGTCCGGCTCTTTGACAACTTCATAGTTTCTTCCGAAGTAATAGTGTAAACGTGTATCTTTCAACAGGCTGTGTCTGTACACAGTCTGAGGATGCTCTTAAGTAAGTATAGACTTTCGATTAAGCTACTAAGGGCACTCGGTGGATGCCTTGGCACAGGAAGGCGATGAAGGACGTGGTAAGCTGCGATAAGCGTCGCTTAGGTGCAAACAACCTTTGAGGCGGCGATGTCCGAATGGGGCAACCCAACCAGGGTTATGCCTGGTTATCGTGCACTGAATACATAGGTGCACGAGGCGAACGCGGGGAACTGAAACATCTTAGTACCCGCAGGAATAGAAAACAACCGTTATTCCCCAAGTAGCGGCGAGCGAACGGGGAACAGCCTAAACCGGTCGGCACGCTAAAGTCTGTTGGCGTTGTGCTGCCGGGGTCGTGGGAGCCGATCGAGTCGGCAACAGACGACTCGAGGAGTTACAAAGCGTATGTATAGGCGAACATTCTGGAAAGCTTAGCGAGACAGGGTGACAGCCCCGTAGCCGAAATGCATACGACTCCTTTCGGATTTCCCAAGTATGGCCGGACACGTGAAATCCGGTTTGAATCCGCCAGGACCATCTGGTAAGGCTAAATACTCACCTGTGACCGATAGTGAACCAGTACCGTGAGGGAAAGGTGAAAAGAACCCCGGGAGGGGAGTGAAATAGTACCTGAAACCGTGTGCCTACAAGCGGTCGGAGGAATGGAGACTCTTCGGAGACTCCGGACTGACGGCGTGCCTATTGAATAATGATCCGGCGAGTTACTTCTCTGTCGCGTTAGGATAAGCTAAATTCTAGCGGATCCGCAGCGAAAGCGAGTCTGAATAGGGCGACTAAGTGGCAGGGAGTAAACCCGAAACTAGGTGATCTATGCATGGCCAGGATGAAAGTACGGTGAAACGTACCGGAGGTCCGAACGCACCAGCGTTGAAAAGCTGGGCGATGAGTTGTGCATAGGGGTGAAAGGCCAATCAAACCTGGAAATAGCTGGTTCTCCCCGAAATAGCTTTAGGGCTAGCCTCGGATTATAATCTTGCGGAGGTAGAGCACTGGATGGGCTAGGGGGCCTACAAGCCTACCAACCCCAACCAAACTCCGAATGCCGCATGATGTTTTCCGGGAGTCAGGCAGTGTGGGATAAGCTTCATTGCCGAGAGGGAAACAACCCAGATCACCGGCTAAGGTCCCCAAGTCATGCTAAGTGGTTAAGGATGTGAAATTACTTATACAGCTAGGATGTTGGCTCAGAAGCAGCCATCATTTAAAGAGTGCGTAACAGCTCACTAGTCTAGTGATTTTGCGCCGATAATATACGGGACTATGCATGGCACCGAAGCCGTGGGCTCATGCTTGCATGAGCGGTAGGGGAGCATTGTCTGCGGGTTGAAGATGGATTGTAAAGTCCAGTTCGTACTTGTACGAGCCGCCTTCGGGTGTGGACTGCAGACAAGAGATTATGTCGGAACGAGTAGCGATAAAGCAGGACTAGAAACCTGCTCACCGAAAGCCTAAGGTTTCCTGGGGAAGGTTAAACCTCCCAGGGTTAGTCGGACCCTAAGCCGAGGTCGAAAGGCGTAGGCGATGGAAAACAGGCTAAAATTCCTGTACCGGCCGAGAGGCGTTTTAAGCTATGGGGTGACGCAGAAGTGAAGGTCAGCCGGCGAATGGTTGTGCCGGTCTAAGCGGGTAGGTGGGAAGCGCAGGCAAACCCACGCTTCTAACACCGAGACGTGATGGGGTGGTCCTAGACCTGAACTGACCGTAATCATGCTGCCAAGAAAAACCTCTATGCTAGTTGCTTGGTCGTCCGTACCGCAATCCGCCACAGGTAGGCGAGGAGAGAATCCTAAGGTGCTCGAGTGAACTCATGTTAAGGAACTCGGCAAATTGACTCCGTAACTTCGGGATAAGGAGTGCCGCCGGTAGGTGAAGGTTTTTTCAATCGGAGCCCAAAGCGGCCGCAGAGAAATGGGAGCGGTGACTGTTTACTAAAAACACAGGACTCTGCTAAGTCTCAAAAGACGATGTATAGGGTCTGATACCTGCCCGGTGCCGGAAGGTTAAAAGGAGATGTCAGTGTCTTCGGACGCGAAGCATTGAATTGAAGCCCCGGTAAACGGCGGCCGTAACTATAACGGTCCTAAGGTAGCGAAATTCCTTGTCGGGTAAATTCCGACCTGCACGAATGGTATAACAACTGCTTCGCTGTCTCAACATGAGGCTCGGTGAAACTGTAGCAACGGTGAAGATGCCGTTTACCCGTATCGGGACGGAAAGACCCCGTGAACCTTTACTATAACCTGACATTGGTGTTTGGTGTCGCATGTGTAGCATAGGTGGGAGGCGTTGAAGCTGGCACGCTAGTGTCGGTGGAGCCACCGGTGAAATACCACCCTTGTGTTATCGGACATCTAACCTCGGGCCTTGAATCAGGTCCAGGAACAGTGTCAGGCGGGTAGTTTAACTGGGGCGGTTGCCTCCAAAAAGGTAACGGAGGCGCGCAAAGGTTCCCTCAGGCCGGATGGTAATCGGCTATAGAGCGCAAAGGTATAAGGGAGCTTAACTGCGAGACACACAGGTCGAGCAGATGCGAAAGCAGGTCTTAGTGATCCGGCGGTTGTGCATGGAAATGCCGTCGCTCAACGGATAAAAGGTACTCCGGGGATAACAGGCTGATCTCCTCCGAGAGTCCATATCGACGAGGGGGTTTGGCACCTCGATGTCGGCTCATCACATCCTGGGGCTGGAGAAGGTCCCAAGGGTTTGGCTGTTCGCCAATTAAAGTGGTACGTGAGCTGGGTTTAGAACGTCGTGAGACAGTTCGGTCCCTATCTGATACGGGCGTAGGAAATTTGAGGAGATTCGACCCTAGTACGAGAGGACCAGGTTGAACTAACCGCCGGTGCACCTGTTGTGGCGCCAGCCGCATCGCAGGGTAGCTGCGTTGGGAAGGGATAAGCGCTGAAAGCATATAAGTGCCAAGCCCACTCCAAGACAAGATTTCCCAGACTTCGGTCTCTGAAGGCCCCTGGAAGATGACCAGGTTGATAGGTCGCAGGTGTAAGTGCAGCAATGCCCTCAGCCGAGCGATACTAATCGGCCGTGAGGCTTAATCGTTTAAATTTGTTTGTCTACGTTTACTTAAGTATCCGCAGGCTTCAGACACAGCCTGTTGAGAGATACGATTACACTTCGGGTCCTCACGAGGGTGGCCCGGACGTTCGTCCGGGTTTCACACCGTAGGTCGAAACCCCTGCGGTTTCGACACATGTCATGCTGAGCGCAGTCGAAGCATGACATACCGTAGGGCAGGATCCCCGCGATCCTGCCAACCTCATCCATAGCGGAGTCGAAGGGTGAGCGCGAATTGTCACCCTGAGCGCAGTCGAAGGATGAGGCCATGGGGACACCTACTGACGAAGAAACTATGACAGATTTCCCGGTGGTGATAGCGACGGGGCCACACCTGTTCCCATTCCGAACACAGTAGTTAAGCCCGTCAACGTCGATGGTACTGCACCTGAGAGGGTGTGGGAGAGTAGAAAACTGCCGGGTTTTTTTGTGCCAGAAAGTGGACAGGGCGGGCATCCGGTGGTGTATGAAAACTGCTTGACAAACTTGTGAGATTGGTCGTAGTCTTGTGTTCAAAGCTTACCCCCGGTGTGGGAGGGAGGCAGATTATGCTGGCAGAGTGATCTCATTTGTAGCCGGATAGGACGATGCCTAAGAAATCTCTGAGGTCCAGATACAAGCAATTAACGCTCTGGCGCAAACTAGGCTTCTGGGGCGCAATGGCGTCAATTATCGGCCTACTGCTTGTGATTCTGTTGCAACTTCACAGTGTATCTCCAAACGGCGAGAGACTAACCAATAGGTCGCACGGAAAGTCAGGCGAATGGTTGTGCGATGGAATTCTGTGCATCAGAATCCCGCATAGCATGACGGGTCAGATCTTAGCCGACGAGCAGTATGTTCTCGAAGCTCAGCTGATGAACCTTACAGCCAACACTGTTTACCTTCCGTTAGTCACAGTCAGGTCTTACAACGCTGAAGCAATGCAGCACCTAGGTTTGGACAGTGAGTTGGTTCACACTGTGGAAGATCACAGGGGACATAATGTTCCTCCTAATGAAACTGTGAAGATATCAATTCCGCTCAACGAGATCCTACCTCAGAGGATCGAACTCGCAATGGTCCAAAGTATTACGGCAAGGGTCTCGACGTTTAGTGTAGATGTTGGTGGTGAGGCCATACCCCTCAGTCGACGCCGGCTATCAAACGGGGCAGTCTATCAGGGACTGGATGGACTGGTTGCAATGAAAAGCGCAGTTGATTTCATTAGCGAACAGGTTCAAGATACTAGACTGTTTCTTGCTTACCCGGTTGGTCTTGAGGTGACTATTGACGAGACGTCTGGCCTGAAGGCCTACGCGGTCAACATGTGGTTGGTCGAGCTATGTTCAAGCAGCAAAATGATCTTCACTGTGGCGGTTTCATCGGACAGCATCATGGTGCTTGGTGAGGATCGGTCTCGCATTGACTGCAATCCAATCCCCTTTCCTAAGATCGGCAACCAGGGAGCATTGGCATCCGCCAACGGAGATGGCTTGATCCACGGCGATTGTGGGAACCTGAGGTTAATTGGCGGACGTTTCGGTGATGAGTGGACATGTGCTTGGCTCTTACCATACCTCGATGCAAGCTACGAGCAGATAGCCATTGACGCATTGACCGGAAACCGACTGAGAATGGAAGTCCAACAGGTTGGCGATTCGCAGTTAGACATATTGATTGTATTCCATTCTTATGAGGGGTAGGCCATAAAAACCGCCGGGGTATGAACCGGGCAGATAGGTAACAGATTAAACCGGGAACATAGGTAACAGGTTAACTTGGGTGTGAATCAACAAGGAGGTGGTTCGTGCCCTGGAAAGAGACCTGTGCTATGTTTGAGCGA
>Ga0214473_10000448_pt1 | contig 58129 bp, 52 predicted proteins | sample RVTome_7_FD_203509 | JGI IMG/M metagenome (GOLD analysis project Ga0214473, IMG submission 203509) | Soil microbial communities from uranium-contaminated site in the Upper Colorado River Basin, Wyoming, United States - RVT98D197 | ecosystem: Environmental > Terrestrial > Soil > Contaminated >... | reverse complement strand
ACGGTCACACCGTCCTTGGTGATGATCGGCGCGCCAAACTTCTTTTCGATCACCGCGTTGCGGCCCTTGGGGCCGAGCGTGATCTTCACGGCGTCGGCCAAGATATTGACGCCGCGCAGAATTGCCTGGCGAGAATTCTCACCAGTCACGATTTGCTTTGCCATAATGCTTCTTCCTCCTCGATCGTTTCAGAATATTCGGAATGATGACCCGTTCCGTCCGCCCTCTGTCTTGGCGGACGGCGGGATGACTTCCCCCAGCTTATTTCTTGGACGAAGCGGCCTTGGCCGACCCGCCCAGCTTTGCCAGAATCTCTTCTTCGCGCAGGATCAGGTACTCCTGGTCTTCGATCTTGATTTCGCTGCCGCTGTACTTGCCAAACAGGATGCGGTCGCCCGCCTTGACGTCCAGCGGGATGCGCTCGCCTTTCTCGATTTTGCCCGCGCCCACGGCGATGACTTCGCCTTCCTGCGGCTTTTCCTTGGCCGTGTCCGGGATGATGATGCCGCCCTTGACGCTTTCTTTTTCCTCGATGCGCTTGACCAGGACGCGGTCATGCAGCGGGGTTACGTTGACTGCCATCTTTGTGGTTCCTCCGTCGCTTTCGTTCGGGGTTTTCTGCCGATGGAGCGCCCGGTGGCGCATTAGCACTCCCATGAGGCGAGTGCTAATATATGTATTTGCCGCCTTGCTGTCAAGGGAATCTGTGGATATTCGCCGGGTTGAGTTCGCCTTGCAGGACTTCACTATCTATTTTCAATATGAGTTACTTATGAGACTGTGATCGTACGGAAAACTAGTCTCCGCAGCCGTGCGATTGTTCAGAAAAGGCCCCACCTCTGAAGACGCGGGCTACAACAAACCTATCACCGACCGAACACGATACAGACCGGTGTACCTTTCCTTTGTTCCCGGGCTGATGGAGAATAGCGAGCGGCAGCGATTTTCCGATTGGCGCACGGCCGAACATTGAACGAGCACTACATCGAATTCCGGGACGTGAGCAAGTGGTTCGGCGAGAACTGCGTGCTGGACCGCGTCAGTTTTTTCGTCGAGCCGGGGGAGACCTGCGTGATCATGGGGCGCAGCGGCGTGGGCAAGTCGGTGGCGCTGAAACATATCATGGGATTTCTGAAGCCGGACGAGGGTCGCATTTTCGTGGCCGGCGAAGAGATTACCGAAATGACCGAAGACCGTATGGCCGCGATTCGCCGGCGCGTGACCATGGTTTTCCAGTCGGGCGCGCTTTTTGATTCGCTGAGCGTGGGCGAGAACATCGCGTTTCCACTGGTCGATCATTCCCGGCATAAACGCGAGCGAATCGCCGAGCGCGTTGCCGAACTGGCCGAGATGCTGGAAGTGACCGAATTTCTCGACAAGCTGCCTTCGGAATTGAGCACCGGCACCAAGCGCGCCGTGGCCATTGCCCGCGCGCTGGCGCAGGACCCCGAAGCGATTCTGTACGACGAGCCGACGACCATGGTGGATCCGCTGATGGCCGCGCACACCGGCGACTTGATTCTGAAATTGAAGGAAACGCTGCACAAGACTTCCGTGGTGGTCACGCACGATACGCATCTCGGAAAAAAGCTGGCTGACCGGCTGGTGTTTTTGCACGAGGGGCGCGTGGGCTATTTCGGTCCGTGGAGTGGATTCGAGGCTTCGGAAGAACCCTTTTTGCGGAATTTCCGCCTGCAGGATGCATTGATTCCTTCGCTGGACGTCACGCTGTAAGTTCGCCGCCTGCACATGCGGGTGTGGGCGCCATTACAAGAACGAGAAAAGGCCCGGCCTCTGAAGATGCGGGCTACAGTGCGCGCGGTGGCAGGTTAGTAGTTGGGCCAGATGCCGGGAGTAGCCAATTCCACCAGGTGCTGGTCCGGATCGCGGAAGTAGAGGCTCTTGCCCCCGTTTTCCCAGCGCACGCGACTCTCGATGGCTATGCCGGCGTTTTTCAGACGCTCGACCCAAGCGTTGAGGTCTTCGGCGGGAATAGCCAAGGCGAAATGCATGTGCCCGCTGGCGTCATGCGGCGGAATCAGTCCACCGGGCACCGAGATCGGTTCGAGCGTGCCGCCGCGGCGAAACAGCAGAAGCACGCTGCGCTGGGCCACATCGAAGGCGCAGAAGCGGGCGTCGGAAGCCATGCGCGGAAATCCGAATAGCTCTTCGTAGAAGCGCGCGCTTTGTTCCACATCTTCAACGTGCAGGCAGGTCTCCAGCACTCCGGTCACGCGGGGCGTTGAAGCCACTTCAGAATCCCTCTTCGACCAGACGGGCGACGGTCAGTTTCGAGGGCGCGGGAGCGCGACTGGAATCAAGCAGGCGCTCGACGTATTTGGCGAGGATGTCGGTTTCGAGGTTGACGGCGTCGCCGGGCGCAAGCGTCTGGAGATTGGTGTTGGCGTAGGTGAAGGGAATGATCGCAGCTTCGACGATTCCGCCGGCGATGCTGGCGACGGTGAGGCTGATGCCGTCAATGGCGATCGAGCCTTTCATGGCGATGTAGCGTTCGATCTCGGCGGGGACGCGAACGCCGAGCCACCAGTTGGGACCTTTGTTCGCAGCGGGCTGTCCGCCAAGATTGAGGGCGGACCCGCACCCCTCGGGCGCGAGCCGCGTGATGCGGCCGACGCCGTCCACGTGGCCCTGGACGAAATGGCCGCCCAACTCTTTGCCCGCGGCCAGCGGGCGTTCGAAATTGACGCGCGCGCCGGGCTTGAGCTCACCTTCGCCGAACGCCGTGCGGCGGAGCGTTTCGGCAGAAAGATCGGCGGCGAAGGTCTCGCCGGTCAGTTCAACAACGGTGAGGCAACAGCCGTTGACGGCGACGCTGGCGGAGACGGCCAGGGAAGCAGCCAGCGGTCCGGCGTGCACGCGCAGGCGTCCGCCGCCGGCGTTCCTCTCCGACGACTCGATCCTTCCGACGTGTTCAATGATTCCGGTAAACATCGCTCCTTCTCACCCTTGAGGAAGCTTGAGATTCCGCCTGCGCGGAGTTGTCACCACGAAGAGTCATTTCACTCGGGTGAAGGTGTTGACGTTGACGTTGGGGTTGCGCGTGTTGTGCACGACGATCTTCAACTCGTCGCCGTTGAGCAGGAGGTCGCGGACCTTGTCTCCGCCGACCTCGCTGGGATCGAGGCTGCCCTCCATGTGGTGGGTAACCTTCATGGGCCGGCTGGTTTCGTCTATGGTGTAGGTCCCAAAGTAAGCCTCATAGCCGCGCGAAGACTGATCGTCGGGCCGGTCCAGGGCCATGAATTGCACGGCCATGTGGCCGGTTTTGTCGTACATGATGTAGCCGATGGGATACTTCGGCCCGTAGGCAGGGTCAAGGGTCGAAGTACCATCCGGGCGCACGACATCTCGCGCCACAAGTCCCCAGGTGCCGATGAGTTGCTCTTTGATAGAGGGCGCGGGCGCCGCGGGGCGCTGTGCTGCAGCAAATCCGAAGCCAATCAGCGAAACCAGCAAAGCTCCGACAACGATTGCACGATTGGTTCTCATGGTTTCTCCTTAGCGCCGGCTGCTATGAACCTCGCCGTGACTCGCATGATAGCACTGTGCGGAGTTGCTGAAGCGCGAAGGGCACCCGGGAGAAGGCGGAAGGCAGAAGACTCCCAGGCGTAAGAACAACGCCTTCGCTCGTATCGAGGGGCACCCGGCTGAGTTGCAAGTGCACGGCCAGGAGTGGCTGTGCCACGTGCCTTGGCGCGTTGCGGGTTGGAGTGGGGTGTGAGTATGATGGGTGGAGCGACCGAAGCTAGGCAGGTGTGAGATGAGCACGGCGACGATGCAAGGTGCGCTGGCGCAGCGCACGTTCAATCCGGGTCCGGTGGGGGCGGCGCTCACGCTGATCGTGGCGGGAGCGGCGTATCTGACCGCTGCGTTCACGTGGAGGCAGGGGGCGTTGTTTTTGGTGGGCGCGGGCGCTGGAGTGGTGCTTTATCATGCGGCGTTTGGGTTTACTTCGTCGTGGCGGGCGATGATTGCCGAGAGGCGCGGCGACGGCTTGCGGGCGCAAATGCTGATGCTGGCGGTGACCTGCGCGGTGTTTTTCCCGGTGCTGGCGCAGGGACAGATTTTTGGTCACGCGGTGCGCGGCTCGGTATCGCCGGTGGGCGTGTCCGTATTGGCGGGGGCATTCATTTTTGGTGTGGGCATGCAGCTCGGCGGAGGATGCGCCTCGGGCACGCTTTTCAGCGCGGGCGGCGGCAGCGTGCGGATGCTGGCGACGCTGGCGGCTTTCATTGCCGGCTCGGTGATCGGCGCGCTGCACGCGCCGTTCTGGCAGGCGGCGCCGGCGCTCCAACCGATCTCGCTGGTAGCGAGCTTGGGTCTATTTCCTAGCCTGGGCGTTAGCCTGGCGCTGTTCGGGGCCGTGGCGGTGGTTTCGCTGGTGGTCGAGCAACGACGCCACGGGGCCGCGGCCGCAACTGTTCTTACTATGTCGCGGCGGGAGGGCCCGCGGCGGCGGGCATGGTTGAGGGGGCCGTGGCCGCTGGTGGCGGGGGCGCTGGGACTGGCCATCGTGAATATCGCGACGCTGGTATTGGCGGGGCGTCCGTGGGGAGTTACGTCGGCGTTTGCGTTGTGGGGATCGAAAGTGCTCGCGACAGTGGGCGTGGACGTGGCGGCATGGCCGTACTGGCAGCCGGCCGGAAATGCCGCGGCGCTGCGAGCGAGCGTTTGGAGCGACGTCACCTCGGTGATGGATTTTGGGATCCTGCTGGGAGCGCTGATGGCCGCGGGACTGGCCGGGCGGTTCGCACCGGTGTGGCGCGTGCCGGCGAAGTCGCTTCTGGCGGCGGTGCTGGGCGGGCTGATGCTGGGTTACGGCGCGCGGATCGCCTACGGCTGCAACATCGGCGCGTTCTTCAGCGGAGTTGCCTCGTCCAGCGTCCACGGTTGGCTGTGGTTTGCCGCGGCGTTTGCGGGCAACGGGATCGGCACGCGGCTACGGCCGTTGTTCGGGCTGCGGGTCTGAGGAAGGCAGAAGGCAGAACTCTCTCTCCACGGACCTTACAATTTCAAACTAATTAGCGTTTATAAAGCTGCCGGAGATAGGCTTCGACGGCGAAATCGGGGCCGAAAGAGTGAATTCGCAACGCGGACAGATTGCGCTGCTTGGAATCGGCTCGCGCGCGGACCTGCGGCGCTGTGGTAGGCAGCCCAGCCAGCATGGGCGCGTAGAAGAGGCGCACCTTATCCACGACGCCGGCGTCCAGCGCGGCCTGGTGGAGCGTCGGTCCGGGTTCGAGCATCACGCTCAGCAGGTTGCGGCGGCCGAGGTCGGCGAGAACTTCACTCAGATCTGGGCGGAGGAGGGATTCCTCGCTGCGCTCGGAATGACGACGCGCCTCAAGGCGGGCGCTGGGCCGAAGGGAAATGACTTCGACGCCGGCGCGCGTGAGCGCAACGGCCCGCCCGCTCGATTCGCTGGCGCGGGTGAAGACCAGCAGATCCCCTCTTGCCGTGCGCACCAGCTTTGAGCGCAGAGGAATGCGCAGGCGGGAATCGAGGACCACGCGCACGAGTGGCCGGCGGCGGGGGAGGCCGGTGCGGTCGGTGAGCAAAGGGTCGTCAGCGAGCACGGTGCCGATGCCCGTGAGGATGGCGTCGGAGGCGTGGCGCATGCGGTGGACCTCGGCTCGTGACGCTTGGGATGTGATCCAGGGGCTTCTGCCGTTGCGCTGCGGCAGCACCATGTGGCTGTCGAGGGTCATGGCAGACTTCAAGGTGACCAGAGGGCGCCGCGAGGTGATCCAGACGGCAAACGCTTCGTTGAGCTGGCGGGCTTCTGATTCGGCTACTCCGGTGAACACTTCGATGCCCGCGGCGCGCAGTTGCCGCAGGCCGCGTCCCGCGACTTGGGGATTCGGATCCGGCATGGCGGCGACCACGCGCTTGACACCGGCGGCGATGAGCGCGCGGGTGCAGGGGCCGGTGCGGCCCTGGTTGCAGCAGGGCTCGAGGTTGATGTAGAGCGTGGCGCCGCGGGCGGCCTTGCCTGCGGCTTCGAGCGCGATGATTTCCGCGTGACGCAATCCATCGTAGGTATGAAAGCCCTGGCCGACGACGCGGCCGCTGCGCAGGAGCAGGGCGCCCACCATGGGGTTGGGGCTGGCCAGGGCTTCGCCACGGCGGGCCAGGGAGAGGGCGCGGGACATCCATTTTTCGGCGTCGGGAGGCAGTGGGGCGGGCATGGGGGGCGTGTGTCGGAACGGCAGAATTCACACCTCAGCGGCTAAAGCCATTCTAATTTAGCGCAGCTCCTGTCGCAGCTAAAGCCGCGACCCACAAAGATCAGCGAACTTTGAGCGAAATTCATGCCGGCTCAGTCGAAAAGGGAGTTGACGAAGGTTTGGGCGTCGAAGGGCACCAGGTCGTCCGCGGTTTCGCCGGTGCCGACAAAGCGCACGGGCAGGCCCAGCTCGCGGACGATGGGAACGACGATGCCGCCGCGCGCGGTGCCGTCGAGCTTGGTGAGCACGATGCCGGTGACGCCGGCGGCGGCGGTGAATTCGCGGGCCTGCGCGAGGCCGTTCTGCCCGGTGGTGGCGTCGAGGACCAGCAGGACGTCGTGCGGCGCGCCGGGCACCAGCTTGGCCGCGGTGCGCTTCATTTTGTCGAGCTCGGCCATCAGGTTGGACTTGGTGTGCAGGCGTCCGGCGGTGTCCACGATGACGGCGTCCACGCCACGGGCGCGCGCGGCGGTGAGCGCGTCATAAACCACCGCGGCCGGGTCGCTGCCGGGCTTCTGCTTGATGATTTCGGCGCCAGTGCGCTCGGCCCAGACGGCCAGTTGTTCGACGGCGGCGGCGCGAAAGGTGTCGCCGGCGCAAAGCAAGACGGTCGCGCCCTCGCGGCGGAGCCGGTGGGCGAGCTTGCCGATGGTGGTGGTCTTGCCGGTGCCGTTCACGCCGACAACGAAGATGACGTGAGGGCGGTGGTCCGGGCCAGCGCCATTGGGTGTCGCCGGCGCGGCGCGCAAAACATTCAGCAACTGCTGTTTGAGGGCTCCGCGCAGTTGCGCGGGGTCTCGCAGGGGGGCGTCGGCGGGAGCGTCCCGCACGGCATCGAGCAACTCGCGGGTGGTGCGCACGCCGAGGTCAGCAGCCAGCAGGGCGTTTTCCAGGCGCTTGAGCTGTTCTTCGTCGAGACGCGGGCCGCCGCCAAAGAGGCCCTCGACGCGCGCGGCGATCTCCGAGCGCGTCTTGCTGACCGACTTTTTCAGCCGATCGAAAAGCGAGGGTTCACTTTTGCCAAAGAGAGAAAACATGCGGTGGGGACGCTCGCGGCCCCGCAGGCAATTCTAGCAGATCGGACAGAAGTGTGCGGGGCGCGGGGGGCGCTAGGCCTCAACGAGGGTCGCGGTGAGGCGAATCTTTCCGGATTGAATGACGACGTCCAGGGCGTCCACGACGCGCAAATCGAATTTGGTCCCGGTGACCTTGCGGATGATGGCGATGGCTTCGCTGAGGTCTTTGCCGGACTGATAGGGGCGATCGGTGGTGATGGCGTCGAGTGTATCGGCCACGGCAATGATGCGAGCCATCATGGGGATCTGGTCGCCCTTGAGCCCGTAGGGGTAGCCATTGCCGTTCACGTGCTCGTGATGCAGCTCGATGCCCGGCAGCATGTCCTTGAGCTGGGCGACGGGACGCATGATGTTGGCGCCCTTGGAGGGGTGCTGCTTCATGATCTCGAACTCTTCAGGGGTCAGCGCGCCCGGCTTTTTGAGCACGCGGTCGTCCACTCCGATCTTACCGACGTCGTGCAGCAGCGCAGAAATGCGCAGCCGGTCCAGTTCCTCGGGGGAGAGGCCGAGTTGGCGTCCGATATGGAGGGAATACTTGGCCACGCGATCGGAATGGCCACGGGTGTAGGGGTCCTTTTCGTCAATGGCGGCGGCCAGCATGCGGATGGAGCCCAGGAAGAGCTCGCGGTTTTCATCGGCGGCCTGTTTCAGGCGTCCGATAAAGCTTTCGATATCGTCGGCCATGTTGTTGAAGGTACCGGCGAGCTCGGAGATTTCGGCGGCGCCGCGCACGTGTGTGCGGGCTTGGAAATCGCCGCGGCTGATGGCGCGCGTGGAGGCGGCCAGGGCGCGTATGGGGGTGCTGATGCCGACGGCGAACAGATATCCGAGGGTCAGCGCCGCGAATGCCACCACCATGACGAAGGTCAGAGCCTGCGCGTTCAGTTCGCTGACGCCGGCATCGTCGCGCGCTTCTTCCAGGTTTCTTTGGGCGATGACGGCCCATCCCAGATCGGGGATAGTGCTGTAGGTGCCGATGACTTCGTCAGGCTGGCCATCTTCCTTGGTGATGACCCGGCGGACGGTTTCGGTGGCGCGCAAACCCGCGGGCAGGGCGGTCACCTGAGAGACGACATAGGAATTGGAGCGCAGGTCGGCGCCGGGCACATATTGTTTCGTGTCGGGATGGGCGACCACCTGCCCGCTACGGTTGACCACGAAGACCACACGGCCGCGGACGCTGGACTCCTGCAGCCGGCGCAGAATGCCGTCCAGGGAAACGACGGCGGCCAGCATGCCGGTAAATTGGTCGCCTACCAGAAGCGGGATGGCCATGACAAAGGCCGGCCGGTTGTCCGGAGCCAGGGCCAGGGGATCGCTGCGGAAGACGACTGACTGGACGCAGGCGTCAAAGCCGCGCTGCAGCGCCTTGCCGATGAAGGGGTCCTGGTCAGGGCGGATGTTTCCGGCTCCGGCGCCCCTGCCGTCCCTGCCCACGGCGGTCAGATAGAGAAGGTCCGGGTTGCTGGCCACGAAGTTTTCAAGCAGACGGGTCACTTGGGGCGCCTGGACGGGGTCGTCCACGCGCTCGAGCAATCCTGTAACGGCCAGGATCTGGCGCTGGCTGATGAGCTGCTGTTCCAGGCTGCTGTCGAATAGCTGCAGCTCTTCGCCGACCGAGCGGGTCATGGCCGTCTGCTGCACGCTTTCGGTGTCGGTGAGCTTTTCCTGGCTGAGGCGCAGGACTTGGCGGTGGTATAGCCCCAGGGGAAAGACGCTGACCAGGAGCATGGCGCCAAGCACCATCCACAACAGCCGCGGGCGCCGCGACAGTGCCGATTTGATCCGTTGGGACGTCATGGCTGGGCCGATGATCCATTCTACGGCCCACCCGGCGCCGCCAAAAGGCCCAGCAAGTTAGGAGTTGGCCGATATGCTAAGGGCAGGCGGCCGGGGCTATTCCTGCTTGAGCGGCCGCTCCATCAGTTCGCGGATGGCCTCGCGGGGAGCCCGGCCCTGGTGGAGGACGGCGTGCACCTGCTCTGCGATGGGCGTTTCAATGTTGTGACGCCGCGCCAGGGCCAGCACGGCGGAGGTGGTGCCGATCCCTTCCGCCACCATGCGCATTCCGGCCAGGATATCCGCGAGCGGGCGGCCTCTGCCGAGCTCGAGGCCCACGGTGCGATTGCGGCTGAGCGGCCCGGTGGCGGTGAGGATGAGATCTCCGAGGCCGGCCAAGCCGGAAGGGGTGTCGCGGCGTCCACCCAGGGCTACGGTCAAGCGAGTCATCTCGGCCAAACCCCGCGTCACGAGGGCCGCACTGGTGTTCCCGCCGAATCCCAGCCCGGCGCACACCCCGGCGGCAATGGCGATCACGTTTTTCACTGCGCCGCACAGCTCGACGCCAATGACGTCGGTATTGGTGTAAAGGCGCAACGTGAGCCCGGAGAATTCCTCCTGGACGGCGGCAGCGACGTCCGCGTCTTCGCTGGCAATCACCACGGCGGTTGGATCTCCGCGCGCCAACTCGCGCGCGAAGCTAGGACCGGAAAGCACGGCGACACGCGGAGGGGAATTATCCCGCAGGACTTCAGTGATGATCTGCGTCATGCGCGCGAAAGAGTCTTGCTCCAAACCTTTGGTGGCGCTCACGAAGATCGGACCGGGTTTTCCCTGAGCCGACGGGAGGTGCGGCCGCATCGCGGAATAGATCGAACGAGCATGCGCCGAGGGCATGGCGCCCAGCACGATATCGGCGCCGGCCAGGGCTTCGCTAATTTCTCCGGTGACTTCGATCTGGTCCGGAATAGGAATGCCGGGCAGATAGACGGAGTTTTCGCGCCGGGCGCGCAGGCTTTCCAGTATGTCCGCGCCGTGAACCCATAGTGACAGGCGGTGGGGCTTGCGGCTGAGGGCCAGAGCGATGGCTAGCGCCGTGCCGCAACTGCCCGCGCCGATGATGGCGATCTTTTTCATACGCGCCCGGTTTTTCGGCCGCGACTCAGGGTCAATCGCGGCTCGCTGCCATCGAGCAGCCGGGCGATATTCGCGCGGTGGCGCCAGATCACCAGCACCACGGCCGCCGAGGTTGCGGCAGAAACGATCAGCGGCGGTGCATGCCCCGGTGCGTACAGCAAGTAAACCAGCAGTGGGAGCGCAGCCGCCGCGGTGATGGAGCCGAGAGAGACGTAGCGCCAGAAAGCCACCACCATCAGCCACACCACGGCCGCGCCCAGCACGGCCTGCCAGCAGACCGGCAGGAATACGCCGCCGCCGGTGGCCACTCCGCGCCCGCCGCGGAAACCCAGCCACACCGGGAACAGGTGACCGATCAGGGCCAGCAGCGCCGCCACCACCATCCAGCGGATGTTGCCATCGGTGACCGCGGCCGCGAGGCGCACGGCGAGGTAGCCCTTGGCGGCATCGAGCGCCAGCGTCAGCAGGCCGGAGAGCGTGCCGCTGACGCGAGCCACGTTGGTCGCACCGATGTTGCCGCTGCCGTGGCGGCGAACGTCGCCACGGCCGCCCACGCGAACGATGAGATAGCCAAAGGGAATCGAGCCCAGGAAGTAGGCGGCGAGAGGCAGCCACCAGACGGCGGCAAGAGCTGGCGCGGGCTCTGGATTCAAGACGACGACTCCCCGGAGATGGGATAACTGGCTAGCCGAGTATACTCGGCGCCTCCGCGTTTGAGCACGCTCCGGTAGAGATGAAATTCTACGGCGAGGGAGCGACCGAATTCCGGCACACCCAGTTTTTCGACGGCAGCGCGCAGTGGATCGAGGCCTTTTGGTGAATCGAACCGGGCCAGGGTGATGTGTGGCTGAAAGTCGCGGGCTTCGCGCGGAATGCCCAGCGGCTCGAGGCGCGCCTCGATGGATGCGGCCAGCGAGCGCAGTGCGGCGCCGGCTTCTATGCCGGCCCAGAGGACGCGCGGCCGGCGCGAGTCCGGGAAGAAGCCTAATCCCGCGAAGTGCAGTTCGATAGGTCCGGCGGCGGGCTGGTCGCCAAGAGCGGAGCGGATGTGTTCGGCGCGTTCCGGCGGCGCCTCTCCGATGAACTTGAGCGTGAGGTGCGCGCCTTCGATCCGCGCCCAGCGCGCTGCGGGACAGATCTCGCGCAGTTGCCGGCTCAGCTTGGTCAAGGAGTCGCACACGGTTTCCGGGATGTCCAGGGCTACGAAGATGCGCACCGTTTCGGTTCCATTCAATCTTGGCCGCCGGCGGAGCTCTTATGCGCACCGGGCGGAAGATGGAGGAGGTATCGCCGCACCAGATCGAGGGCCAGTTGAGAGGCCTGCCAGCGGATGCGCTCGCGATCGCCGGAAAGTTGCACGGCGCGTTCGCTGCCGCCCAAAGCGTCGGCCAGCGCGATGTGCACCAGGCCGACGGGTTTTTCGGGCGAGCCTCCGGCGGGCCCGGCGATTCCTGTGATGCCGACGCCCAGGGTCGCGCCGGCGCGCCGGCGGATCCCGGCGGCCAGCGCCTGCGCCACGGCGGAGCTGACAGCGCCCTGGGATTCGATCAGCTCCGGCGGGACATCGGCCCAGGCGGTCTTGAGGTCGTTGCTGTAACAGACCACTCCGCCGCGAAAATAGGCCGAGCTGCCGGGCACGCGCGTCAGGCGCTCGGCCAGCAGGCCTCCGGTGCAGCTTTCGGCTGCGGCTACGGTGGCGTGGTTTCGCGTCAATTCGCGCGCGACGGCCTGTTCCAGGGATTCGCCGCTGGTAGTGAAAACGCTTTCGCCGAGGGCCAGCGTCAGGCGCTCGACGATCTCTTTGAGGGTGCGTTCCGCGGCGGCCGCGTCGTTCGACCAGGAACGCAGATGAATCTGGATCTCGCCGGGCGCCGCCAGAATGGTGGTTTGCACATCGGCGTAGCCTGAATAGACGGGTGCGGCGCGCTGGTCCACCTCGGATTCCGCCAGGCCCGCGATGCGTATTTCGCGTGAGTACAGGCGCAGGCCGCTGCCCAGGCGCGCCAAACGAGGCTCGACATGCTGGGTGAAAATTGCCTGCAGCTCCAGTGGCGGGCCGGGCAGAAGCACCAGCACGCGTCCATCCGGTTCGAGCCACAGGCCCGGCGCCGTGCCCACGGGATTTTCCAGCACGTCTGCGCCCTCCGGAACCAGCGCCTGGCGCTTGTTGTTTTCGGACATGGTGCGCCCCAGCCGCCGGAAACGGCCCTCGATGCGGCGGAGCACTCCTTCATTGAGCTGGAGCTTGCGGCCGAGGAGATCGGAGACGGCCTCGCGGGTGAGGTCGTCGAGTGTGGGTCCCAGGCCTCCGGTGGAGATGACCAGCTCCGCGCGACTGAGCGCTTCGCGAAATACGTCGCGAAGCCGATCGTGCTCATCTCCGACAATCGTTTTGCGCGCCACGGCGATACCGAGCTGGTTCAGCCGGCGGGTGAGGAAGAGGGAGTTGGTGTCCAGGCGGTCCGGGGTGAGTAGCTCTGAGCCGACCGCGATGATTTCAGCCTTCATGGTGGCGATCAATTCAGGAGCGGCCAGCCTTCGACGTCCCAGTCGAGAGTGAAGAGCGCGTCGGTGGTGGTTAAGACCGCGCGGCGGGTGGGCAGCAGGGCCAGTCCGACCAAGCCGCTGCCGCTGAGCGCCAGCTCGGCCTGGCCGTCCGGCGTAATGCGCACAATGCCGCGCCGCCCCAGATGGGAGGCGGCGACGTACAGACGGCCCTGGCGGTCGAAGGCCAGCCCCTGCGGCCGTCCCAGGCCGCGATAGAAGACACTTACTTGGCCGTGGCTATCGATCCGCGAGACGTGATCAAAACTAGAGGTGGTGGGGCCGGAAACGTATAGCTCGCCCTCCGGGCTGAAGGCCAGGTGATAGGCGGCAATCGAAGGCTCAAGCGTGGCGAAGACGAAGACCTGGCGGTCGGGACTGATTTTGAAAATGGTGCCGCTGCGGTCGCCCACGAAGAGGTTGTGATCCTTGTCGAAGGCCAGGCCGGTGGCGATGCCCATGCCTTCGAGCCAGAGTTGGGAGCGGCCGTCGGGCGTGACTTTATGGATGGTACCGTCGTGGCGGCAGGAGACGTACAAGGCGCCGGAGCGATCGAGGGCCAGGCCGGTGGGATTCATCAGCTCGGTGACGAACGGCTTCACCTGGTAATTCGAGGTGATCTTGTAGAGCGAAACGGCCACCTTTTGCCCGCGCTGTCCGCTATAGGTGACGTATATGTTTCCCTCGGGGTCCACGGCCGGATTGGCGACCGGATGCAGATTGTCGGCGATTTGCACGCCCACTCGCAGGGGCACGCGGTCGCTCTCGCCGCGCGCCGTGGCCACTCGCACGGTGCCGCCGCTGGCGCTTTGCGGCACTCGGGCCACGACCTGATGGGCGGTGGCGATGATTACACCGCCTTCGACATCGCCAAACACGACGTGCGGCCGGGAATTGTTGCCGGTCTCGAAGCCGCTGCCGTGAATCACCACTTCGCCGCCGGGTATGGCGGCGGACGGTGTGACGCGCTCGATGCGTGGTTTGAGGTCGCTACCCAATTTTGCCTTGTTAGAAACCAAGTTGCCGGGCCAGCCCGAGTGCGAGCGCGGCGTACAGGCCGGCGATCCAATCATCGGCCATGATGCCCACGCCGCCGGGAAATGATTCGGCGAGCCGCGCGGGGAACGGCTTCCAGATATCGAAGACGCGAAAAAGTATAAAGCCCGCGAGCAGATATTTCCAGTTGAGGGCGAACGTGGCGGGAGTCGCCAGGCCCAGGTAGGCGATCAGTTGGCCGGCGATTTCGTCCACCACCACAATCGAGGGGTCATGCCGTCCCAGGTGACTGGCTACCCGGTCAGAGGCCCACAGGCCGAACAGTGAGACAGCGACAATGAGCCCGGCCTCGATCAGTAGAAAATCGGCCACAGAAATCGCGGGCGGGAACAAGCCCGCAACGGGTTGCACGGAGCTGGCCAACAGCGCGCCCCAGGCTAATAAGACCCCAAGCAGCGAGCCCCAGGTGCCCGGCGCCTTCGGCAGGTAGCCGAGGCCCAGGCCCGTGGCGATGGCCAGGGCTACGTTTGGCTTCTGCCGAGTGGCGTCAGTTTTCTGGTTCATGTTTCTCGGGGCGTCTCGCACCTGGATCATCACGCATCTCTTCGTCAAACGCAGGGCGGGAGATTACGTATTTCTCGGAGGCCCAATTGCCCAGGTCGAGAAGGCGGCAGCGCTCGCTGCAAAAGGGAAAATCGGCGTCGCTTTCCGAATCCGTCGGTTTGTTGCAGATCGGGCAAAGGTATTTCATCAGCGGAACCCGTGCCGCGGTTTGCGGCGGCGATCAGGCTAGCACGCGCAACGGCGCTCCGGTGGCAATCCTGGGCAGGGGATTCGGGAGCGCTTCTGGCCGATTCGCTTGAGCCGCAACGGAGTCGCTCACTTTCAGGACGCGTCCAACCAAGTCGTAATCGTGCGTCTCGGTAATTTCCACGGTCACCATGTCGCCCGGTAGCGCGGCGCGGCCTCCCGCGGGCGGTTCGAGGTCGGTGAGATAGAGTTTGCCGTCAATTTCCGGGGCCATGCCCTCGAGGCGCGCTTCCCAAACCAGCTCGTTCTCTTTCGACGGCCCTTCGACCAGGGCCGCGAGCTTGCGGCCTTTGAATCGCCGCAGGCGGCGTGCGGAGATGCGCCGTTGCAGGGACATCAGATTGTCGCGGCGCTCAGCGATGATCTCAGGGTCCACTTTCTCATCGAGCGCGTGGCTGGCGGCGCTGTCCACGTCGGAATAGGCGAAGACGCCCATCCAATCGAACTCCGCGGCGCGGACGAAATCAGCCAGCTCGCGGAAATCGGCATCGGTTTCACCGGGGAAGCCGGCGATGAAGGAAGTGCGCAGCATCACGCCGGGAATGGTGGCGCGGATGCGTTCGATCAGGCGCAGAAAGGCGTCGCCGCTGGATCCGCGCTTCATGCGGGCCAGCACGTTGCGGCTGGCATGCTGCAAAGGCATGTCCAGATATTTCACCAGGCGCGGATGCTGCGCCAGCGTATCGAGCAATCGCTGCGTCACGCGATTGGGATAGGCGTAGAGGAAACGCACCCAGTTGAGCGCTTCGACGCCTGCCAGGCGCTCGAGCAGCGCGGGCAGGCCGTCGCGCAGGCCGAGGTCTTCGCCGTAGGAGGTGGTGTCCTGCCCGATGAGTGTGATTTCGCGCACGCCGGCGGCGGCCAGATTTTCCGCTTCGCGCACCACGGACTCGAATCGCCGGCTGCGGAACTTTCCTCGCAATTGCGGGATGATGCAGAACGAGCAGGGATGGTCGCAGCCCTCGGCGATCTTGATGTAGGCCGCGTGGCGCGGCGTCGAGAGCACGCGGGGCATGCCCTCGTGATAAAGAAACACGGGAAGCTCGGGCGCGGGCTGTACTTGCAGCCCGCCCTGAAAAACTGGCGGGGCCGCGCGCATCTGGCCTTCGACAGCTTGAATGATGCGCTCGATATCGCCGGTGCCGATGACCGCGTCCACTTCGGGAATTTGTTCCTGGATTTGGTCGCGAAAACGCTCCACCAGGCATCCGGCGACCACCAGCCGCTGCGCCCGGCCGAATTTCTTGTACTCGGCCATTTCCAGAATTGTGTTCACCGATTCCTGCTGGGCGGCCTCGATGAAGCTGCAGGTGTTGACGACGAGCACGTCGGCGTCGCCGGCGCGCGGCGTCAGCTCGTAGCCGTGACGGGCGAGAATGCCCATCATGACCTCGCTATCCACGAGGTTCTTGGGGCATCCCAGGCTGAGGAATCCGATCTTGGGCAAAACGGGCAATTGTGGCGCTCCCTTGCGAAACAGCGATTCTAGCACACGCGCCGGGCGCAATAGGTTGCGGCCACATTTCGGCAACAGCCGTAATAGACGTGGTCACACCGAGGACGGCCTTGGAAATTAGGCCCTGAAGCTTGTCTAGCTGCGCGACGCGTTGCGGAGGGCGGCTTGGACTTCGGCCAGGAGCGCGGCGAGCTTACTCGCGTCGGCGGGCTGGCCGCCAAAACGCGCAGCTTGGTACAATTTGGTTAGATGCGCGACGGGCGCAGCGATGTTGCCGCTGGGCAGGCCGGCGGCGAATTCGAGCGGCGTCTGGGCCGGCGACTTCGTCCAGCCGCGGCGCTCGAGCAGGCGCAGCATGCGGCGATAGGAGAGCGCGGCGGCTTGTGGAGACAGAGGGCCGCGGCGGGACCGCAATCGCCAGGCCAGCGCGAGCCATTCGCGCGCGGAGGGGTTGCGCAGGCAGAGCGCCAGCGCAATCAGTATTGCGAGTGAAATCGGAATCCACAGCGGCGCGGACACGATGCTGGCCTGCCAGCGACGCAGGTGTTCTGCACCGGCATTGCGGGCCCGCTCGATTTCGCTTTGCATGCGGGCAGACCAGTCGCGCGAGGCGCTGCGCAGATTTTGCACCAGGGTGTCCTGGCGGAGGAAGTCGTAGTTGACGACCCACTCGCTCCACTGCAGATCAATCCAGTCCCAATAGAAACCGAGCCGCGTCAGCAGGCCCGCGGGGCGATTTTCGGCCGGGGGGGTGGGATCGAAGGTCACCCACCCGTATCCGGGGAAGTAGGCCTCGACCCAGCTATGCGCGTTGCGCGCACGGATGATGTAGTCGCCGGCGACGTCGTTGTAATCGCCGCCGAGAAAGCCGTTGACGTAGCGCGCCGGGATGCCCAGGGTGCGCAGCAGGATGGTCATGGCCGAGGCGAAATATTCGCAGTGGCCGGCGCGCCGCTCGAAAAGGAAATGAGCCAGGGGATCGGCGGGGGCCGGGCCGGCCAGGTCGAGAGTGTAGGAGTAGTTAGCGGGCAGGTAGCGCTCGATGGCCCGTGCCTGGTCGAGCGGCGTGCGTTCACCGGCGGCGATTTGCCGGGCCAGGGCCGGGATGCGCGGATCGAGGCTGGGGAGTTGCAGGTACATCTCGCGTATGGAGTTGGAATAAGAGAGTGGGGCTCGGCGCAGCGCGTCGTCGAGATCTCGGGGGATCTCCGAGACGGCGTCATAGCGCACGTTGGCGAAATTGTGAAAAGGATTGGCCACGGAGCCGGTTTTATCCTGCAGCAGGTAGGCGCGGCGCGGACCTCTTCCTCCGATCGCGGCATTGTTGGCGAACTGCCCGCGAATCTGCACGGGGTCGGCGGCCACGAAGATGGCGTCGGAGGCCAGCGGTTCGAGCAGGATGGTGTAGCGCAGCGGCACCGAGCGAGGCCGGGCACGGGCCGCCGGCGGGCGCAGCAGGATCCACTCGTCGCCGCGGCTCTGGCTGACGGCGAGTGCTCCGCGTTCTTCGGTGTACCAGCGGCGTCCGTCAAAGCTGGTGAAGGCGATGCCGCGCCAGTGCATGTCCCGGGCCGCAGCAGGATTGCCCTCGACGCGGATGCGCATTACGACGGCGTTGCTCTGCTGGATCTGACCGATGCGACCGAGTTCGGCCTCGTCGCTGAAGCCGGAGATCAGTCCCGGCTGCAGGTTGAAGCCGGAGAGGTAACCGGCGCGGAAGCGCGGGAGCACCAGGAAAATCGCGGCGCCGGCAATCACGGCGCTGACGGCCACGGCCGCGGAGGTCAATCCCAGCGCGGAATGCAAGCGGCGGGCGGCGGGCGTGCCGGATTCGAGCGGAGACCAGGTAGCGCCCTCGGCACCGCGGCGCATTTCCAGGCCGACGAAGGTGGAAACGCCCAGCCCCAGAAACACCAGGAAGAATCCGATAAAGGCGGTGTCCACAGTCAGAATGGCGGAGGCCAGCATGGCGCTGAACGCCAGGAGCGCCAGAAACAGAGAATCGCGCGTGGTGCGGGCGCTGAACAGCCGCACGATGATGGCGAACAGCATCAGGTGAATGGCCGCCAGCAAGGCCGCGAATAGACCCGGATTTTGCGCGTCGGCCGAAATGGCCCTGGAGACCCACCACAAATCCAGCGGAAAAAATAGGAAGTAGGCGACCACCAGCCATGTGGCCGCACGGTTTGAGATCTCGGGGCCGTGCCCGCGCCACCAGCGGTAGCCTTTGAAAAGCAGCGCCGCCGGCGTCAGCAGCATCGAGACCAGGTCCAGCTTGCCGGTGGAGATCAGCGCCAGGACGCTCACCAACAGAAGCAAGTAGAGCGAAGTCTCGAAATATCCGCGGAGCGCGGAAAGACGCGGAATGGGAGCTGTCCCGGCGGTGGCCATGGCGCTAAGTCCAGTCTAGCATCGGCGCACGGCGCGGGTGCTGGCTGGCGCGCGAAACAGATACTGCGGCGGAGGTTTCAAATCGCTCGCAAGGCTGCGGAGGCAATTTTTCGGGTGGCGTTGGAGATCGCCAGCCGGCCGAGCGCGGTCAGCCGCGGCGTGCGCGCGCCGGCGACAGACGGCAGGCGGGGGACACACACGAGAAAGGGCAGGAGCTGGATGTCGCGAAAGGTCACCGTGTGGCGCGCCGGCGGGAGGGCCTTCATGGTTGTCTTCAACGTGGCGGCGTTCAAGCGTGGGTTGCGGCGACGGGCGCGGGCTGTACTTGCAGCCCGTCCTGAATAGACGATGCCCAGGAGGTGGCCGGAGAGCGCTTTGCGAGCGTTTCGATTGGCTTCCACGGCGGGGAATTGCCACAGGCGGGAGAAGATTGCGCCGTCGTCGCTCGGCTGGCGCACCAGGAGTGTGCGCCCGCGCGGGTCGAGCAGGACGGCCGCCGCGACGGTGACTTTCACGGTGCGAGTCTTGCGGCGCGCCACGGGCAGCCGCCCGGCCAGACCGAGTGCCCGTGCGCGGCACCAGCGCGCCACAGGACATTGCGGGCAACGCGGTGATTGGGGTGTGCAGACTGTGGCGCCCAGCTCCATCATGGCTTGGTTCCAGTCTCCCGGGGCGCGGCGCGCGAGCAGGGCGCCGGCTGTTGCTTCGAGGCGCTGCCATGCCGCTGGCTGGCGAAGATCGCGGCGCAGTGCTTCCAGCCGGACCAGCACGCGCGCTACGTTCCCATCGAGCACGGCCAGCGGCTGATCGCCGGCAATGCTAAGGATCGCTGCTGCGGTGTAGCGCCCGATGCCTGGCAGCGCCAGAGTGGCGTGCAATTCGTGAGGGAATTTCCCGCCGTGGCGGGTGACAATTTTCCGCGCCGCGAGATGCAGATTGCGCGCGCGCGAGTAGTAGCCGAGGCCGGCCCAGGCCTCGAGCACGGCTACCGGCCGCGCTCGCGCCAGATGCTGCACGGTCGGAAAGCGTTTCAGGAAGCGCCGGTAATAGGGAATCACGGTGGCCACGCGCGTCTGTTGCAGCATGATTTCGGAGAGCCAGATGCGATAGGGGTCTTGTTTTTTCCGCGGGCTGTCCGCCAAGGGTGAGGGCGGACCCGCACCCGTGCTGCGCCGCCAGGGCAGATCCCGCTTCGTCCTCCGGAACCAGGCTAGGAGCCGCCGGCGAAACAGCGGCCAATCCTGCGCCGGAATGCCGGCGGCGCTTGCGGAAACCGGCGTGTCACGGTGCAGTCGCCCCATGGGCATGGCCGCGCTATTCTCGCACAGCGCCAATCGTCAGGATTCGAGAAAGAGGATGTAGCCGGAACTCCAAAGGCTGGTGGGAATGGAGCCGCGCGGCTGGCGGGTGAGGATTATCTTGAACAGTCGCGTTGAATCGGCCATTTCGCTGAGGAACGACCGGCCGGGTTCGGCGGGACGCGGCGCGGCCACGGCCAGGTGCCTCAGTATGTCGTAGATGACTTCTCCCGCGGGCGCCACCGGCGTCTCATATCCTTCGGTGCGAAACCCCAGCACCGCGTCCGTTTCGTAAAAGTGCCAGGCCAGACTGGCGCACAGCGAAACGCCCCGTTCGAAGGCTTGGTCGGAGGCCGGCGCCGTGGCTTTCGGGGGAGTGAACGGATCGAGCACCAGCAACACCCGGCGTTCATCTTCGCGCGTGAATTCGCGCACCTGAAGCGCGTTCCTCTTGGCGGAGGCTTTCCAGTCCACGTGGCGCGCGCTGTCCGAGGTCTGGTAGGAGCGGATGGAATAGAGGTCATGGCCCCTTCCGCGCATGTAGCTATCGAGTTCGCCGCTCACCAGAGCCAAATCTTCGTAGGCCTCGTCGGTTGGTGCAATGTCCGGATAGACAACGGCCTCGAGCGAGGAATTTACGCGACGAGTCTTCTCCACAAAACCAAACGGGAACCGGGTCTGCAGCCCCAGCGTCTCCTGCCGGTAGACGCCCCGCCGCGGAAACTGCAACTCGACACTTTGCTGGGAGACCTGTCCGGCCGCCAAGTATGGAAAATATACGGGCTGCGCCAGGATCTGGCCCGCTGGGCGCGTTTCCCGCCGCGACCCGGGCGGAGCGCTACACAGACGCAGGGAGAACGACGGCAGTCTCCGCTTTTGGTTGGTCAATTCGGCCAGCGCGCGCACCGACTGGCCCGCGAAAATGTGCTCCGGCAGGTCCAGGCGCAGCCCGACTCCACTCAGGACCAGGTGCGAGAGCAGGCCCGAGATCAGGAAGCCGGCGAGCAGGCTGGCCAGAATCAGGAAGAGCAGATTGTTGCCGGTATTGAGCGCGGCCAGCGCCAGCACCAGAACTCCACCAATGTAGATCAATCCCTCGCCGGTGAGGCGGTAATCCATCCGCACCGAAAGCCAGCCCAGTGGAGTGCGCCGGGCCAAGGCCGGGACCATCGTCGCCGCCACCCAGCCCGCGATGGCCAACGCGGCCAGCGCCGAAAGCCCTGCCAGCCACACTTGGGCGTTTTCCGCGGCGACTCGGGAGTAGAGGGCCAGCAGCAGCGCTGCGGCCAATGCTCCGAGGGCGGTGAAGAAAGTGCGCCATCCGGAGCGGTCCCGCTCTGCGGGGTAGCCGGCGACACGGCCAGGCACGTCCTGCAGCAAGGGAGGGGAGTGCATTAGAGTGGGACGCGCGTGGATTCGATAATATCCCGGAGGACCGCCTCGGCCTGCGCTGATTTCCTCTGCGTGGTGGCGTAGCGCGTGTTCACCGCCACGCGATGGGCAAAGACGGGCAGAATGAGCTGCTTAAAATCGTCCGGCAGGCAAAAGTCCCGCCCTTCGATGTATGCGCGGGCCTGTGCCGCGCGCTGCAGCATGAGCGAGCCACGCGGGCTTACGCCGAGCGTGAGGCGTTCGGTCTGGCGCGTGCGGTCAATGATCTCCAGCGCGTAGTCGAGCAGGCTGTCTTCCACACGCACCTGCTCGACCTCCTGTTGCATGGCCAGAACGTCGGAGGCCTCGATCACCGACTCGATGGCTTCAGCCGTGCGCGAACTTGTGCGGCGTTGCAGGATCTCCTTCTCGCTTTCCCGCGAGGGATAGCCCATGCGGATGCGCAACATGAAACGGTCGAGCTGCGATTCGGGAAGGGGATAGGTGCCGTGGTGCTCGATGGGATTCTGCGTGGCCAGCACCATGAAGGGCTGCGGCAGCGTATGGGTGTGGTTGTCCACGGTCACCTGCGCCTCGTTCATGGCTTCCAGCAGAGCGGACTGCGTTTTGGGCGTGGTGCGGTTGATCTCATCGGCCAGCACGACATTGGTGAAGATTGGGCCGGGCTTGAATTCGAACTGTTGCTCGACGGGATTGAAGACGCTGACGCCGACCACGTCGCTGGGAAGCATGTCCGAGGTGAACTGGATGCGCTGGAAGGCACAGTGGAAGGAATGTGCCAGCGCCTGCGCCAGGGTGGTCTTGCCGACGCCGGGCACGTCTTCGATGAGCAGGTGGCCCCGCGCCAGAAGGGCGATCAGCGCGTGCCGGATGGCCTCGTCCTTGCCGCGAATCACGCGGGCAATGGACTGCTCAAGCTGCTCGATCAGGGCTCCCGTGGCCGTGGTCATCGTCAGAGTTCCTCGGTTGACGCTTGCGGTTGCCATCTGCTACAAACGTTTCGGGTGCGGGCTGTACTTGCAGCCCGCCGCAAAAACAAACGGGCGATTAGCTCAGTTGGTTAGAGCGCTCCCCTCACACGGGAGAGGTCAAAGGTTCAAGTCCTTTATCGCCCACCATTTGTCGCTGTGTGGCGCTCCGCGAATCACCCGAGGAACGCGCCAACAGTCATTCTAAGGGATTCCCGGATGAGCACGCTGCTTCGTTTCTTGCAGATTTTCTCGTTAGGCACCTGGGTGGGCGGCATCCTTTTCTTCGGCGCCATCTTAGCGCCGGCGGCTTTCGCCCTTTTTTCCAGCAGCCAGGCCGGCAATCTGGTCAACCTGACGCTGGGGCGGCTGCACCTGGCGGGGATGGTTTGCGGCGCGGTGTATTTGGCCGCCACGGCGGCGGGAGCGCGAAGTGCGGCGGCGCTGCTCCGTCCGGCGCCGCTGCTGGTGCTGCTGATGATCGTGCTGACGTTCATTTCGCAGTTTTGGGTCAGCGGGAACATAGCCGCGCTGCGCGCGCAAGGGGGTCCCCTGGAATCTTTGCCGGCCAGCGACGCCCTGCGCGCTTCGTTTGACCGCCTGCACCGCATCTCGGTCCGCCTGGAAGTCGCTGTGCTCCTCGCCGGCCTTGCCGCGCTTTTCCTGACCAGCCGAACTCCCTCTCCCTGATGGTATCGCGTTATGTGGTGCGGCCCTTTTGGATGGCACTGGCGGGTAGTGGGCCACATTCCGATAAGCCGGGCGGCCTCAATGGGTCAACGCAACACTAGCTCAAAGTCCAGGTGCGGGAGTCTACGAAGCTAAATTCGTTCAAGGGCGTTGATGCGAACGGAACACTGCCCTGGTATAGGTTCTGATTGAAGTACAGCCTTATAGACCGGTTCCCTAGAGGAAGTATTGTCGGATCAACTGATTAGATGGTGTTGCATCGACCGGTTGAGCTGGCAGCGATTATCGGTAACTGGGAGCCGTAGCCCTAGAATGGACACTGGAAGGTCGAGAGGCGATCAAAGTTTCACGATTCTCTTGAAGTCACTTTCAGAGAGGATGCGAATTGCTTGACCGCTTCTAACCAATTCCTCCGCCTTGCGATGCTTCGAGCTCTTCTCATGCCCGGCGAGTTTTGATATGTCCTGGTCCCCCACGACCAGCAGGGTCGTGCGCTTGGTTACGCCTGCACCAACGGTACAGCCTGCCGTTGAAGCCAAGTCGGCCGCTTCACGGCGCAATAATGATAAGGCTCCCGTAAATACTAATACTTCGCCAAAAAGCGGCCCCTCTGGATTCCCCTCACGAGTGATGGAATACGAGCCAAATGCACCTATTGGACACGTAACGCGCTCTAGCCAGTCGTCTAGAGTCAAGCCAGACTCAGCCAGGGCATGCACCACGATTTCGCCCGCACAGCGGGCGTCTTCAAGTGCATCGTGTGGTGTGTATTTGATACCAAGCTCTTCTGCCACGTTCGCAAGGCCATATCCAGATCGTGAGAACTTCGGCCATGCACGCCTTGCGACCTTGGCGGAATCCAACCATCGACATTCACAAACTACGAGGTTGTTCTTGTCGCAGGCGCGGTACACGGCTACTCGGTCAAATGCAGTGTGGCAAACCACGACATTGCCTTTAAGCCGCAGACTCACATCTTGGTACACCCCAACCCAGTTTGGTGAAGACCGGACTGCGTCCTCGTCGATGCCGTGGATTGAAACATTGATGCCGTCGAAGTAAGTCTGCGGATTAACTAACGACTTCCACGGATCAACGGGTCTTCCATCTCGGAAGGTGGATATGCCGACTTGGCAGACACTCGACAAATCCGCGTTGGCAGTCTCCACATCAATAGCGACGAAATTCACTGGCTTCCGTCCTTCAACGCACTAACCCGAAGCCCAGCGAGGCCGTAAATCCAGTATCGAGTTCTCAGCCACATCGCGCGGGAGTCTACCACGGGAGGCTGCTGGGTTGACCCAAACCAAAGTCGCGAACGTTCAAGCGAGTGCATCACCGCGAAGGTGGCGAGGTGCGGAGCGGTTGCTGGGGACGTGATAGACTCGCGGCGCCGTGGCTACAGCAGACAGACGCGCTCGTGTTCGGCAGAAGCTTTCCGAACAGTACCGCCTGCTAGGCAATGCAATAGACCGCATGGCCGCTACAGGCGACCTCGCCGAAGCTCTCCAAATAGCGGCGATCCTCCGACTGCTCGTACACGAAAGCAGGAGTAACAAGCCACTTCTTAAGCAGCTAACCCCAAGCTATCTTGACCTGACAATCCTCGGCACGTCTCCCCCTGGTGAACCCGCACCAGAGCCAGGCAAGCACGCGACTATCGTCCTGTGGGTGCCAATCAGTTTCACGTTTTCAGAGAAAGGTGTCCGCGTGAATCCGCAGTTGAGCTCCAACGACAAGGGTCTAGTGACAATTGGCAAATGGTGGGTGCAGCCTAGTCTGATCATCCCTGGTGCAGTGGAAGGCTTCAGTCGTAGCGAAATCGTCTTAGGACTCGCAGATAAGGAGGGTGGCGTGCACGTAGACCCCGGAGTACCCCAGCGCTTTCAACAGCTACTCGATTGCGAGTCGCTCCACCTCGGTCCCGGGTATCTGTGTGCACCAGTAGACCTTGCCAGAATGATGACGGCCCAGTCTGGAATCGAGATGCGCGATTGCCTGGAAAGGAACTGTTTTCCTACGGCGCAATCTGGATGACTTGGAGTCGCGGTCCGTCGCAACTGTTCCCTCTGCTAACCTGCTGTCTGAGCAGAATGTCACATGCGAGGAACTCCGCAATTCTTGACACCAGCAGTAAAAGCGGCCCAAGTCCCGAGAAACGGGATTCTCGGAAAGTGGCCTACTACCCATTGGCGCCATCCCGGCGCGCCGGCCTGCAAGCCTGTGCTAGGATGCGCAGTCCATGCAAACAGGCATCATCGGATTGCCACAGGCCGGGAAGACCACGCTATTCCGCATCCTGACGCGGGCGCACCTGGACGAAAAAGCCGCTCGCGCGGCGACGCACGTGGGTGTGGCCCGCGTGCCGGAGCCTCGCCTGGCACAGCTCGCCGCCATCTACCACCCGAAGAAAGTGACTTACGCCACTGTGGAGTACGTGGACGTGGGTGGAATGTCGCGGGATCGGGCGCGCGATTCCGCCGTGCTGGCGCCCCTGCGTGAAGTGGACGCACTGGCGCACGTCTTGCGCGTTTTCGATGATCCCGCCGTGCCGCACCCCGCCGGCAGCGTGGACCCGCTGCGCGACGCAGTCTCTCTGGACCTGGAGTTGATGCTCGCCGACCTGGATCAGATCGAGCGGCGCATCGAACGCCTGGAGAAGGACCTCAAGAAAAAGAAAGAGCCGGCCCTGGAGCTTGAACACGCGCTGCTCTTGCGGTGCCGCGGGGCCATCCAAGCCGAAACGCCGCTGCGTGAGCTGGAGTTCAGTCCCGAGGAGAGAAAGGTTTTGACGGGCTTCATGTTCCTGTCCGCGCGGCCCATGCTTTACGTGCTCAATCTGGGGGATGACGAAGCGCCTCAGCTCGATACGGCTGTGGCTCGGCACGGCTTGGAAAAACTTGCCGGGCGGCCGCAGAGCGCGGTGTTGCCGGTCTGCGGCCGCGTCGAAGCCGAACTCGCCGAGCTGGAAGACGCCGCCGCGGCCGAGCTGCTGGCGGCCTACGGTCTGAAAGAGCCGGGCCTACATCGCCTGATCCGCGCGACGTATGCCTTGCTGGGACTGATTTCGTTTTTCACCGCCGGCGAGCCGGAAGTGCGCGCCTGGACCATCCGCTGCGGCACTACGGCCGTGAAGGCCGCCGGCGTCATTCACACCGACATCGAGCGCGGCTTCATCCGCGCCGAGGTGGTGCGCTGCGAAGACCTGCTGGCCGCCGGCAGCGTGCCTGCTGCGCGCGAGCGGGGCCAGGTGCGTTTGGAAGGGAAGGAGTACGTGGTGCAAGAGGGTGACGTCATTCTGTTTCGCCACAGCGGCTGAGTCGGGTGCGGGCTGTACTTGCAGCCCGCCCTGAAAAACGGGTGCGGGCTGTACTTGCAGCCCGCCAGAAGAAAGACCATGGAATTCGATGCCAATGCGCGTATGTGGCTGGCTCTCGGCTTGGGACTGGCGGCCGCTTTGGGCAACGTGCTGGGCGGGCTTTTCGTAGTCCGCCGAGAGTGGCCGCGCCGCTCGCTCACCTATTTTCTGGCCCTGGGCGCGGGATTCATGCTGGCCACCGCGCTGCTCGAGATGGTGCCCGAGGCCTTCCGCTTGGCAGGAGAAGACGCGCTCTTATTCGTCCTGGCGGGCTATTTCCTGGTTCATTTGTTTGAGCACACTCTGGCGCCGCACTTCCATTTCGGGGAAGAGACGCACCACGCCGAAATGCGACACGAACATGCCGGCATGTCGGCACTGGTCGGTTTGTTGATTCATACTTTTTTTGACGGCGTGGCCATCGCCTCGGGCTTCCTGGTTTCCAATTGGCTGGGTGTGGTGATCTTCTTAGCCATTCTTCTGCACAAGATGCCCGAAGGATTCACGGTGGCATCGCTTCTGCTCGCAGCGGGGAAGAGCCGCCGAAGCGCATTATTGGGTTCGGCGCTGCTGGGCGCGGCGACTCTGGCCGGCGTGCTGCTGATGTGGTTGCTGAAAGGGACACTGGCCTACACGCTGCCCCTTTCTGCCGGCGTCACGCTTTACGTGGCGGCGTCGGACCTAATGCCCGAGGTCAACCGCGAGCCGGGCGCGCGCATTTCCGTGGTCGTTTTCATCGGCGTCGCGCTCCTGTTCGTCATGCACCGCCTGTTCCAGTTCTGAACAGGTGCAGGATGTCGCTTGGTCTGCTGCCGGTGGCCAGGGAGGTAGAATCATGAACAACGAGTGGGTGTTCCGCGTCGTGCTGGTCGTGGTCCTGCTGACGCTGCTGTCGGTAGGGTTGCCGTACCGCTTGCGCGCGCGGACCGGTGAGCGGTTGGACCGTCGGCAGGAAGGACTGGCCCTGGCGATTACTCTCCGGCTCGTGGGCCTGGGGTACTGGCTCGGCCTGCTCTGCTACATCATCCGGCCAGAATGGATGGCCTGGGGCGCTGTGCCCTTGCCGGCGGCACTGCGTTGGATGGGCGCGCCGCTCGTTGTCGCGGCTATCTGTCTGTTCGGCTGGACGCTGCACCACCTGGGACCAAACCTCACGGACACCGTGGTGACGCGCCAGCGGCACACGCTGATTACTTCCGGCCCGTATCGCTTCATCCGCCATCCGTTCTACGCCAGCGGGGCTCTGTTCTTCCCGGCCAATTCGCTGCTCGCGGCCAACGTCTTCTTGCTAGTTATCGGAGGGGCGGCCTTCGGTCTATTGATCCACCGTACCGGGCGCGAGGAAGCCAATCTTCTGGCCCGCTTCGGAGACGAGTACCGTCGCTACCAGGCGCGCACCGGCCGCATCCTGCCGAAACTTACACGATAAGTGGTCAGGGCCGTTTGCCCGGCGCCGTGGGGGTGGCAGTCCGGAGAATCTGCTGCAGGACGTGCAAGTCTCCGTCCATGGGCTCCGTCTCCAGCCCTAGAATCTCGGCAATCAGCGGGTAGAGGTGCACGTTCTCGAACGGAGCGACCCTTACACCGGGGCGGATGTCCGGGCCGGCGGCATAGAAAATGCCCCGCATTGCTTCCATGGTGTACGGATCGTATCCGTGCATCCCTTTGGGGGTTGATTCGGCAGGATTCCCAGAGCCGTATGCGCGAATGAGATAGGGGCCGGTGGGGATGACTACGGGATCGCCGATGCGCGGGTTGCGGCTGTAGTGCAGATGGGCGGGGAGCTGACTCCTGCGATAGACCACGAATTTGTCGCTGGCCCCGCGCAATCGCGAATAGACCCTGGCCGCCGCGGCTTCGCTGGGTGGGTAGAGCAGGGAACCAACGGTCTCGAACCCCGAGAGGTCGGCGTACCGCTGGAGGTCAATCCATGGGCCCTCGGTATTGACCATGCCGTGATCGGACACCACCACAAGATTAACGGGCAAGCGCAACAGGGCCAGTGCTGCCACCAGGCGCGCGATCAAGCTGTCCAGGCGGCGCACGACTTGCGCGGTCTCGCGGCTGTTGGTGCCGGTTTGGTGCCCGGCGGTATCTGCATCGCCGTAGTACACGGTGATGAAATGCGGACGCTTTTCCGGCGGCAGCCGCAGCCAGGCCACGACCTGATCAATGCGCCTCTCGTTCGGAATTCGAGGGTCATAGAACACGTTGTAGGTAGGGCGCATGCCGCCGATGGCCGCCTCCGCGCCCGGCCAGAAGAAGCAGGCGGTGCGCATCCCCTGGCGTTCGGCCAGCACCCACAGCGGAACGCCGCCATACCAACTGCCGTCGGCGCTGGTGCTGCGGTCAGTGTAAACGAATCGCTGTCTCCTCCGGGGGTCGTAGAAACTGTTGCCGACGATGCCGTGATGTTCGGGATAGAGTCCGGTGACCATGCTGTATTGATTGGGAAAGGTGACCGAAGGATAGGTGGGGATCATGCCCTGTGGAGCGCTGGCACCGCGGCTGGCCAGCGCGTGCAGGTTCCTGGCGCCGTAGCGTTGTGAGTAGTCCGGGCGAAAGCCGTCGAAGGAAACCAGGATCACATACGGTTTGACCTGCTGGGCAGGCGTATTCTCGCCGCGTGCGGTTATGACGACCGGGACGGGGGACAGGCCCTGAGCCGGAGCTTGGCCGCACAGGGTCAGCACCATCAGCCCGAGTGCTGCGATTCTGCAACGGGTGCGGGCTGTACTTGCAGCCCGCCGTGAAAACTTGACAGTCACGCCGATTCGGTCCGGCACGGCCCCTCCTAGCCCCGTTCTGTTGCTCAGCCGAGTGTAGCATCCCCTGACTCGCCACAACTTTCGCCGCGGCCTGGGGTTAGATACAATGTGGAGGCTATGGCCAGGTCCGACGTCCAACTGATGCTGGACGTGAAGGCCGGGGACGATGCGTCCTTCGAGCTTTTGCTCCGCAAGTACAGGACTCCCCTAGTCAATTATCTCGGACGCATGGTGGGCGATTCCGCCGGGGCCGAAGACCTGGCACAAGAAGTTTTTCTCCGCATCTATCGCGCCCGGTCTCAGTATGCACCCAGCGCCAAGTTCACCACTTGGATCTTCCGGATCGCCACTAACCTGGCGCTGAACGCCCGCCGTGACGGCCGTTACCGGCAACTGGAAGTCTCCATCCACCAGGAGAACTACTCCGAGGACGGCAGCACTCGGGTCCTGGAGATTCCGGACGGGCAGCCCGGAGCGGAACAGCAGTTGATGGCTCGTGACCGCGCGGCGCTGATCCGGCGTGCCGTCGAGGACCTTCCGGATAAGCAGCGAGCCGCGGTCTTGCTGCACAAGTATGAAGAGATGGACTACGACCAGATCGCCGGGATCTTGAACTGCTCGGAGAGCGCGCTGAAGTCGCTGCTGTTTCGCGCCTACGAAACATTGCGCATTAAGCTGGCGCCGCTGGTCGGCGGGTGTGTGGAACAGGAGTGAGGCAGCCATGAATTGCAAGGCGGTGGAAAAGCATTCGATTGCCTATGTAGATGGCAGGACCGATTCGGGCCAGCGGCGCGAAATTGAGGCCCATCTGGCCGGATGCGGGGCCTGTCGCGAGCGGGCCCGGCAGTTCCGCGAGCTCTGGGGAATTCTGGATGAATCGCCAGTGCTCCCGCCATCCCCAGGTTTCGATGCTGCGGTGCGGGCTCGCATCGCCCGGGAGCCGCATCGTTGGGGCGTTTGGGGCTGGCTGGCGGTGCCTTCGCCACGCCTGGCGATCGGCATAACCGCGCTGGTGGTTTTTTCGGTCTGGCTATCCTCTCTGCCGCGGGTGGCACATCCGTCGCCCCGGGCGTCCGTCGCAGTCGAAGCGGAGTTCAGGATGATCGCAGATTTGCCGGTGCTCGAAGACTACGATGTGCTCTCAGATTTCGAGGCGCTCTCTGAATTGCCGGTACCGCCGGTGGTAAAGCGACAACCTGGAATGTAGGGGAAGGCGAGGAAAGGGAACAGGCATGTCTCGGCGATTTCTTGATGTCAGATTCTTCGTCGTGGTGCTTTTGTTCGCCGCGGGCGTAAGCGCCCAGGCGCAACGAATCCCGGCACCCGCGCTGCGGCCCCGCGCGACGGTTCCCCCCGCGCCCAGTACCAGGCCGCCGAACGTTCTCCAAGGCAGAATCGCGGACCTGCCTCCACAGTGGATCGAGCAGCTCCAGGAGATGGGCCCCGCGGAACAGGAAAGATTTCTGAACAACAACGCGCGATTCCGCAGCCTGCCCGCTCAACGGCAGGCGCAGATCCGGCGCCGCCTGCGGGCCTGGAACAGTTTGTCGCTCGAGCGGCGCGAGGCCTTGCTCGAACGGCAGCAGATCTGGGAACAGTTGCCCCCGGATCAGCGGCGCCAGGTGCGCGAATCTCTTTTGCCCCGGTGGCAGTCCCTGCCGGTTGCCCGTCGCCAGGTGATCCTGGGAAAGCTTCGCGAGCTTCGCGGCTTGGATGGCGCCCAGCGCAGCGCTAGGCTGAGCGATGAGTCTTTCCTGGAAAGTCTGAACGCGGACGAGCGTCAGATGCTGCGCGAGCTCTCGAATCTGGGAGTTGATGAGGCCGTAGGCTAGCGGTCTCCTTTGTCTTTCACTTTTGTTTCGCCACACGCGCTGACTAACCCGCTTCTGGCCACGACGGCAACACGCTCCGTAGATATCCGCACGAACCCTAACAAGGCACAATAAGTAGTGGTATTCATGGATAGCCAACCGCAGTTGCGGATTTCCACAACAGATTTTTTCGAGAATCGTTGAGATTTCTATTGACAAAAGATTTTGCCTGGCTACTATCGTGGGCAAATGTGGGTGAAAGTGGCAATAAGTGAATAGAGATGGCAAGAGCGGTCGTGGATTTTGCGCTCTAGTAGAGGCTTCCCGGGATGCTTCGCGGCAATCATCTGGCGACGGTAGACGAGAAGGGCCGGGTCAAAATCCCGGCCGCTTTTCTAGAGTCGCTGCGGGAGCTGGGGAATCGGTTCTTCGTGACCAGCGAGAACGGCGACTACGTTCGAATCTATCCGATGAAGTTCTGGAACGAGATTGAGGAGAAGCTGGCCAAGTTGTCGTCGCACAACAGGACCAAACAGAAATTTCTGATGCGCGCCAACTACTACGGTCAGGCGGTCGAGCTGGACGGACAGGGACGCATCCTGATCCAGCCGATTCTTCGGGAAGCGGCTCAGATGAAGGGCGACGTGGACGTGCTCGGTTACCTCAATTATCTCGAGGTTTGGAACCACGCGCGCTTCCTCGAGAAGATGAATGGGAGTCCGATTACGGACGAAGACTATAAGACGCTAGCCGATTTGGGCATCTAGCGTTGGGCGCGAGGCATATGCCGGTGCTGGCCGAGGAGGCCGTGCACTGGCTGCGAGTGAAGCCGGACGGGACGTACCTGGACGCCACGGTCGGACTGGGCGGTCATGCTCTCGAGATTGTCCGGCGGCTCACGACCGGACGGTTGATTGGCCTGGACAGGGATGCGCAGGCACTGGAGTTGGCGCGCGAGAGGCTGCGGGAATATCAAGGGCAGGTGACGCTGGTGCACGCGGATTTTTCAAGAGTGCAGGAACTGGCCCGGGAGATGCGCTGGCCGCCGTTCGATGGAGTGCTGGCCGATCTCGGCGTTTCCAGCTTGCAACTCGATGCGGGCGAGCGGGGATTTTCTTTCCGGCTGTCAGGCCCGCTGGATATGCGAATGGATTTGGAGGCGACAACCACGGCGGCGGATATCGTGAATTTTACCGCCGAGTCGGAACTCGCCGATCTGCTCTATCGCCTGGGCGAGGAGCATGATTCCAGAAGAATCGCCAGGGCCATTGTTCGTGCGCGGCCGATTCGCGACACCGAACACCTGGCAACGGTTGTGGCAGGGGCCCGTGCTTCAAGGGGAAGGCAGAGACTGCATCCCGCGACAAAAACGTTTCTGGCGCTGCGGATTGCGGTGAATCGAGAGATGGAGGCACTCGGGCAGTTTCTAGATCGGGCCCCGGCCACAATGATTCCCGGCGGTCGCTGGGTGGTGCTGGCGTATCACTCCTTGGAAGACCGGCTGGTCAAACAGAATTTCCGGCGGTGGTCACAGGAAGGCGTGCTGAAGGTGCTGACGCGCAAAGTGATCTGCCCTTCGCCCGCCGAAATAGCCGCAAACCCGCGCGCGCGCAGCGCCAAGATGCGCGTCGCGGAAATAATCGCTGCGCCTCCGTTCGCCGGGGTCGCGGCATGACCTATTTCCACATTGTCTCGAGGCGGATTGACAACTCCCGCCTGGTGCGCCTGGCGGCGCCCGGCCGCTGGCGAGAGATGCTGCATCACTTGGGGCTCGGTGGACTGTTGGCGGCGGTGATGTTTTTCTATGCCTGGCAACACTTTCAGTGCATCCAGTTAAGTTACCAGACGGAGTCGCTCAAAGCCCAGCAGACCCAGATGGCTGAACTCAACCGGCAACTCACACTGGAAGCGGCGGGGCTGCGCGCGCCGGCGCGCATTGACGAGATTGCCCGTCAGCAGCTTGGCCTGACGGTCGCGGTCCCGGGCCAGCTTCCGCCGTTTGAAGGACGGAGCGAGCCGATTTTGGCGGAGATGCGACCGGCGGATTCACTCCGCGCACGGTAGGACTTGGGCGTCAGCGCGAACCCGCCTGCCGACGAATCAAGATCGCATACACGGGAGTTTCCGGTACCGGAATGGACCTGCGCCGTCCCTTGACCCGGTCGCTCATCCTGGCCGCTCTGCTGGCACTGTGGTCGCTCGCGGCGCTGGGCCGGTTGGCCTACCTGCAGCTAGTTCGCTACGGCGATTTCCTAGCCCGTGCCGAACACCAGCAACAGCGTATTGTCGAGATCAGTCCCAAGCGGGCGGAGGTATTGGACCGCAACTTGCACACCCTGGCCATGAGCGCCCGGGTGGATTCGTGTTTTGCCGTACCGGCGGAGATCGGGGATACGCGGATGGTGGCCCGGCTGCTAGGGCGCGTGCTCGATCTCCCACCCGAAGAAGTTGAAACTCGGCTGGCTTCTTCCCGCTCGTTCGTGTGGATTGCGCGCAAGCTGCCCCCGGACACCGCTGCGCGCATCGCCGCCCTCAACTTGCGGGGCATCTACTTCCAGAAAGAAGATGAGCGCTTCTACCCCAAGCGCCAGCTCGCCGCCGCGCTGCTGGGCTATGTGGACATAGACGATAAGGGGCTGGGCGGAATTGAATACGCGCTCGACGAGCGTATTCGCAGCAAGCCGGGCCGCATGCTCATCTTCACCGACGCCCGCAGGCGCTGGTACGACAGCACCGACGGCAGGCCCGACGCCGGCTCCAGCGTGGTGCTGACCATTGATGAAAAAATCCAGTTCATCGCCGAGAAGGAGTTGGCCGCGGCCATACAACGAACGCGCGCCCCGGCGGGCGCGGTGGTGGTGCAAAATCCGTCGAACGGCGAAATCCTGGCCATGGCCAATTGGCCCACTTTCAACCCCAACGCCCCCGCCGGCAGTCCTCCCGAAGCGCGGATGAACCGCGCAATCAGCGCTCTGTACGAGCCCGGCTCGGTTTTTAAGGTTGTGACGCTTTCGGCGGCCATTGACCAGGGCCTTACGACGCCCGGCGAGATCGTGGATTGCGAGATGGGCGCCATCTACATCGGCGACCATCGCATCCGTGATCACAAACCATTTGGCCGTTTGACCATCGCCGAGGTGCTGGCCCACTCCAGCGACGTCGGCACCATCAAGATCGGCCTGCGCCTGGGCGCGCCCAAGTTCTATGACTACATCCGCGCCTACGGCTTCGGCAGCCCCTCCGGCATTGAACTCCCGGGTGAGAGCCGGGGCCTGTTGCGCCGGCTGGAGAACTGGACTCCGATTTCGGTGGGCTCGATTTCCATGGGCCAGGAGATCGGCGTGACGCCCGTGCAGATGATCTCCGCGATGTCGGCCATTGCCAACGGCGGGCTGCTCTATCGGCCGCAGGTGGTGCTGGCGCTGCGGCCAGTCACGGACCTGTCCTTGCCGCCCCAGCCCCCGCCACGGCGCGTCATCCGCGAAACCACCGCGGCCACCATGCGCCGGATGCTCGAGGGCGTCGTGCTGGAAGGCACCGGCCGGCTGGCCCGCCTCGATGGCCACAGCGCGGCGGGGAAGACCGGCACCGCGCAGAAACTCGATCCCGCCACGGGCCGGTATTCCCAGACACAGTTGATCGCTTCCTTTGTAGGCTTCGCCCCGGTCAACAACCCCGCAGTGGCCATTTTGGTGCAGCTCGATTCACCAGTCGGGCCGCACGAAGGAGGCGCCGTAGCAGCACCGGTATTCAAGCGCGTCGCCGAACAGGTGCTGGCCTACCTGAATGTGCCACAAGACGTTCCATTGCCAGCCCGAACACTGCGCGCCAAGCGAAACCCGCTGGCCGAAATCGGCTTGGCAGATGTCACGGACTTCAGTCCCATTGCCCGCGAAACCTCCGAAACGCCGGCAGTCTCGTCCTCGACGAAACTTCTGCGGAACCCCTTGGTACTGGCGCCCACCGTGGCCCTGATGGATGGCGAAGGCGTCGCTGTCCCTTCGCTCGCCGGCAAGACTGTGCGTGAGGTGACCGAGATCTGCCAGCGACTCGGCGTGAACCCAGTGCTCGTGGGCACAGGGATTGCATTGGAGCAGGAGCCCCCACCCGGTTCTGCCGTGCCGCGAGGTGGCACTTTGAACGTGCGCTTCGGCCGCACGGTGCCACGGTCTTCGCCGGGACCACCCAAGAACAAGCCCCCGACCAAGCCGCTGGGCGCGTTGAGCGCCGGAGGCAGCCGGTGACCGCACGCGCGCAGCGTCTGCGAAAATTGAGCCCTCCCACGGAACGCCCTATACTGGATAGCACAGGGATGAAACTGAACGATCTACTGGCCGGGGCCGGCGCCATTGACTCCCCGGCGAACGGGAACATAGAAGTCTCCTCGGTGGTTTACAACAGCCGCGAGGCCGCCAGGGGCTCTTTGTTTGTCGCCATTCGCGGGGAAACTACGGACGGAAATCGGTTCGTCTTCGACGCCTTGGATCGCGGAGCGAGCGTCGTGGTGAGCGAGTTGCCGCCCCCGCCGAGTCCGGCCTGGCAAGCGCTTCTCGCATCGCCGCCTCCGTCGTTGCCGCCCGGAGTGAGTTGGGTGCGCGTCGCGGATGCGCGCATAGCGCTGGCCGCGATGGCCGCGAATTTTTATGGCCGGCCCGCGGACCAACTGGAATTGGTCGCTGTCACCGGGACCAACGGCAAAACCACCACCTGCTTCCTGATCGATTCCATGCTCGCCGCCGCGGGCCGCCATGGCGGGCTTTTCGGCACCATCACCTATCGCACGCCGCTTCAAACCCGTCCCGCGGCAACCACCACGCCGGAGTCGCTCGAGCTGCAGCGATTCCTTGCCGAAGTGGTGCGCGCGGGCGGCACTCACGCCGTGCTGGAAGCCAGTTCCCATGCGCTGGCACAGAACCGCCTGTGGGGATGCCGCTTTGCCGCTGCGATCTTCACAAATCTGACCCGCGACCACCTCGATTATCACCAGACCTTCGACAGCTATTTCGCCGCCAAGCGCCGCCTGTTTGAGGGGACCGGAGGAGGCCCTCCGGCCCACGGCATTATCAATAGCGATGACCCGTATGGCGCGCAGCTCGCCGGCTTGGCAACGCGAACGATCACCTACGGTCTGGCAAATGGGGCGCAGGTTACCACCAAGCATTTCGCGCTCTCATCGAGCGGGCTGGATTTTTCCGCCGAGACGCCGGCCGGCCCCGTGGAAGTCCACTCGCGCTTGGTCGGGCGCATCAACGTGTACAACCTGCTGGCTGCTGTCGCCACGGGCGTGGCCCTGGGAATTTCCCGCGCGGCCATGGAGGCGGGCATGCAGCGCCTGGAAAGCGTGCCCGGCCGCTTCGAGAAGGTGGAACTGGGGCAGCCTTTTCTGGTGGTGGTGGATTACGCCCATACCGACGATGCCTTGCGCAACCTGCTGGTCACCGCGCGCGAGCTACATGCCGGTGGGCGCATCATCACTTTGTTTGGCTGCGGTGGAAACCGCGACCGCAGCAAGCGCCCGCTGATGGGCGAGGTCGCCGGCCGCCTCAGCGACGTCGTCGTGCTATCGAGCGACAATCCGCGTGGCGAGGACCCGCTGTGTATCATCAACGACGCTCTGGTGGGATTGCAGCGCACTTCCGCCACGGCTTTGGTGGAGCCGGACCGTGAGCGCGCCATCGCGCTGGCGCTTGACCAGGCGCGCCCCGGCGACATCGTTCTGCTGGCCGGGAAAGGGCACGAGACCGTTCAAGTCCTGAAAGACGGGACCATCCCGTTTGATGATCGTGAGATTGCGCGCCGGGCGCTGCGCGCGCGCGGATACGATGGCTAGTCGGCGCGCGGCCTCGGCCAGAGAATGAGGCCCATTCTGAAGAGGACGACTCTATGCGGTGGACAGTTCAAGACGTCGCTCGCGCTTTACATGCGTCGGTTCCCACCGGGCCTGACCCCCTGGCCCGGATGGCCGGTGTCTCGATTGATTCTCGCACCGTGGCTCCGGGCCAGCTATTCATCGCCATACAGGGACCACGTCACGACGGGCACGAGTTTGTGGGCGCGGCCCTGCAGGCGGGAGCGCCCGCTGCTATCGTCGCCGGAGGACGCCTGGCAGGGTATCCCGACGCGGTTCGCGCCAGGCTCATCGGGGTCCCCGACACCCTGGCGGCGCTGCAGGATTTGGCCCGCGCAGTGCGCCGGGCGTGGGGACGCCGCATCGCCGCGGTTACCGGGTCCGTGGGAAAGACCACTACGAAAGAGATTCTGGCGGCACTGCTGGGCGCGAAATTTCGGGTGCTGAAATCCGAGGGTAATTTGAACAACGAATTCGGCCTGCCGCTGGCCTTGTTGCGCATCGAGCCCGAGCACGAGGCCGCCGTGGTGGAGTTGGGCATGTCTCACCGCGGCGAATTGCGTCGCTTGGCGGAGATTGCCGAGCCCGAAGTTGGAGTCGTCACGCAGGTGGCGCCGGTGCACCTCGAATTTTTCTCCTCGCTGGATGAGATTGCGCTCGCCAAGCGCGAGCTCATCGAAGGATTGGCGGGACCCGACACCGTCGCCGTGCTCAACGCCGATGATCCGCGCGTGGCTCGCTTCGGCGAGGTCGCCCGCGGGCGTGTGCTGACCTTCGGTTTTTCCGCTGGTGCGCAGTTCCGAGCGCAAGACATTACCGACCGCGGCGCGGAGGGCTCCGCCTTCGACTTTATCTCGCCCCAGGGGCGCCTGAGACTGGAGCTACCGCTGCCGGGACGCCACAACATCTCCAACGCACTCGCGGCGTTGGCCGCGGCCAGCGTATGGGGCATCGGAGCAGCGGAGGCCGCCGCGGTGCTGCCGCATTTGGCGGCCGGCGAAATGCGCGGGCGGCTATTACGATTCGCTGCGGGCATGGCCGTGATCAATGACAGTTACAATTCCAATCCGGTGGCGCTGCGGGCCATGATCGAACTGCTGGCTCGCATGCCCGGCTATCGCAGGCGAATTCTGGCGGCCGGCGAAATGCTCGAGTTGGGGCCCGAATCTCCCCGGCTGCACCGTGAGGCGGGTCGCCAGGCGGCCGCTCAGAAGTTGGATTGGGTCCTGGGAGTTCAGGGCCAGGCCGCCGGCCTGGTGCAAGGAGCCATTGAAGGCGGTCTGCCGGCGGAGCGCGCGGGCTTTTTCGCTTCATCCTCCGAGGCCGCGGCTTTCCTGCTGGAGCTGTTACAGCCGGGCGACTTGCTGCTGGTGAAAGGTTCGCGCGGCGTGAAAATGGAGCGCATCGTCGAAGCCCTGCGCGCGCGATTCGAACTCGCTGGCGACACCACGGAAGTACCGGCGACGACTCCCGGTCGCCCCTGACATGCTCTATCACCTCTATCAACTTTTTCAGCCGGCCTACAGCCCCCTGAGAGTTTTCGGCTACATCACAGTGCGCACCGCTCTGGCCAGCCTGACCGCCCTTCTGCTGGGACTGCTGCTCGGCCCCTGGATGATAAGATGCCTGCGCCGCATGCAGATCCAGCAGTTCGTTCGTGAAGAGGGGCCCCGCAGTCATCATGCCAAGGCCGGCACACCGACCATGGGCGGCATTTTGATCGTGGTGGCCACGGTGGTACCCACTCTGCTCTGGGACGATCTTACCAATGCCTATGTGTTGCTGGCGCTCTTCGTCATGCTGGGTTTCGCCGCCATCGGCTTCCTCGACGACTACAGCAAGGTCGTTCGCCGCCACAACCTGGGCCTATCGGGTCGCGCCAAGCTGCTTCTGCAGTTTGTGATAAGTACTTGCGCGGGGGTGGCGCTGCTGGTTATGACGCTCTATGGCGTCTATTTCACCGCTCTCATCGTGCCGTTTTTCAAGGATTTCCGTCCCCAACTGGTGATTACTTCCTGGCTGGAGAATGCCTACCTCTGGCCCCTCGCGTATTTCCCGTTTCTGGCGTTCGTCGTTTTGGTGATGGTCGGTTCCTCCAACGCCGTGAACCTCACCGACGGTTTGGACGGCCTGGCCATCGGCTGTGTGGTCATTGCCGCGGGCGCCCTGACCGTCCTCACCTACATCACCAGCCACGCCGGCTTCAGCGCCTATCTCGACATCCAACATGTGCCCCAAGTGGGAGAGCTGACCGTCTTTTGCGGCGCGCTGGTGGGAGCCTCGCTGGCCTTCCTTTGGTACAACGCCCATCCCGCCGAAGTCTTCATGGGTGACGTCGGTTCGCTGGCCATCGGCGGCGCCATCGGCTTCATCGCCGTGGCCATCAAGCAGGAGCTTTTGCTGCCCTCCGTCGGCGGAATATTCGTCATTGAGGCCCTGTCGGTGATTCTGCAGGTGGCTTCGTTCAAGCTGACCGGCAAGCGAATCTTTCGCATGGCGCCGCTGCACCATCATTTCGAGCTGGCGGGTTGGAGTGAATCAAGGGTCATCGTGCGCTTCTGGATCGCGGCGCTGATCTTTGCGCTGTTTTCGCTGACTACGCTCAAGCTGAGGTGAAGGCCGAGGAAGTGGTTTGAGACCAGGCATCGAGCTTCGGGGCAAACGCGTGCTGGTCGTGGGACTGGCGCGCACGGGTGTGGCCACGGCTCTGTTCTGCGCCGCGCGCGGCGCACGCGTGACCGCCAGTGACTCGCGGTCCTCCGCGCAATTGGGAGAGATCGTTGACCGGTTGCGCCAAGCTGGCTGCGCGCTCGAACTAGGCGGCCATACCAACGCGACATTTCTGGCACAAGATCTGGTCGTGCCCAGCCCCGGCGTCCCGGCCACGCTGCCGGCCCTGGTGGCGGCGCGCGAGGCGGGCATCCCCATCTGGAGCGAAATCGATCTGGCCTCGCGCTTTCTGCGCGGGCGGCTGGTGGCCATCACCGGCTCGAACGGCAAGACCACTACGACTTCGCTGGTCGCTCATATTTTGATGGGTGCCGGCATTCCCGTCATTGTGGCCGGTAATATCGGCACGCCGCTGATTTCGCGCATCGAAGATTCCACGGATCACAGCGTCACGGTGGCCGAGGTCAGCAGCTTTCAACTCGAACTGATTGATTCGTTCCGGCCGGATATCGCGGTCCTGCTCAACCTGACTCCCGACCACCTCGACCGCCATGCCTCCTTCGAGGACTATTGCCGCGCCAAGGTCCGCCTCTTCAAGAATCAGACCGAACGGGATTTTGCCGTGCTCAACGCTGACGATCCTGTGGTTGCGCGGCACGCCCCGCCCCGGCCACGGCTTTGCTGGTTCAGCCGGATGCGGCGCGTAGCCTTCGGAGCCAGCCTGCGTGACGGCCGCATCGTCTTCCGCGACGAATGCGGAGAGACGCAGTTGCTCGAGCGCAGTGACATCAGTTTGCGCGGTGAGCACAACGTCGAGAATGTATTGGCGGCCGTGTCGGCCGCGCGGCTGGCCGGCGCTTCGCCGTCGGCCATTGCCGGGGGAGTGCGGAGTTTTCCGGGTGTCGAGCACCGGCTCGAATTTGTGGCCGAAATCGGCGGAGTGCAGTTCTTCAACGATTCCAAGGCTACCAACGTGGATGCGACGCTGAAGGCGCTCGGCGCGTTTGCCGGCGGTCTGCTGGTGATTCTGGGCGGCAAGGATAAGGGCAGCGACTACGCGCCGCTGATCGAGCCGCTGCGGCAGCGCTCCAGGCTGGTGCTGCTGATCGGCGCCGCCGCGGAAAAAATCGAGGCTCAGCTCGGGGCCGGCGTTCCGACCGTGCGCGCCGGAACTCTCGACCGTGCGCTGACCCTGGCCTGGGAGCGCGCGCAGCCGGGCGACACCGTGCTTCTTGCGCCCGCCTGCGCCAGTTTCGACCAGTTTGAAAATTTTGAACACCGCGGCCGTGTCTTTAAACAGTTGGTACACGCCCTGGACATCTCGCACGCTGCGGCCGGCCCGGCGCGCAAGGAATGAAGGGATAGAGGACTAGAGGATGCCGCGAAAGCTGGAGACCGATCGCTGGCTGTTCCTGGTGACCCTGGCACTGTGCCTGATCGGCGCCGTGATGGTTTTCAGCGCTTCGGCGGTCACCGCGCGCGAGTTGTACGGCAATGCCTATCACTTCCTCTGGCGGCAATGCGTCTGGCTGGGATTGGGCCTGGCTGCTATGTTCGCCATGATGAACTTCGATTACCGGCGCCTGCGCCAGCCGCGATTTGTGTTCACTCTATTGTCCGTCGTGCTGCTGGCGCTCACCGGACTGTTTCTTCTAGACAAAACTCACGACACGCACCGCTGGATTCGCCTGGGGCCGGCCAGCCTGCAGCCGTCTGAATTGGCCAAGCTGGCGGTCATCCTGTTCCTGGCCTGGTTTCTGGAGACGCGGCGCCGGCCGCACAGTTTTGGCGCGAACAGTTTCCAGTACACGATTCTGCCGGCGCTGGGTGTGGTGCTCCTGATCGCCGGCCTGGTGCTGCTGGAACCTGACCTGGGCACGGCGCTCCAAATTTGTGTCATCGCCCTGGCCATCCTGTTCGTGGCCGGGCTTTCTCCGGCCTACCTGCTGGGCGCCGCTGGGGCCGCCGTTCCGGTCATCTACCTGGCCGTGGTGCGGGTCTCCTACCGCTACGAGCGAGTCTTGGCTTTTCTGCACCCCGAGGCCGATCCGCAGGGTGCGGGTTTTCAATTGATGCAGTCGCTGATCGCTGTGGGTTCGGGCGGATGGAGCGGAGTCGGCTTGATGGAGAGCAGGCAAAAGCTGTTCTATCTGCCCGAGGCGCATACCGACTTCATCTACGCCGTGATCTGCGAGGAACTGGGTTTTCTTGGCGGCGCAGCCGTCTTGGCGTTGTTCGCCCTGTATGCCTGGCGCGGACTGCGCGCCGCCCTGCGCGCACCCGATGAGTTCGGCTGCTTTTTGGCCCTGGGCATCACCGTGATGATCGCCAGCCAGGCGCTGGTCAATCTGGGAGTGGTCCTGGGAATGATGCCCACCAAGGGCATCCCGCTGCCGTTCATGAGCTATGGCGGTTCGAGCCTGTTCGTCAGCCTGCTTGCCACGGGCGTGCTCCTGAATATCGGCCAGCACGGTGATTGATCCCCAGCGGCGCGGCCGGTGCGTGGCCTGTATCTCTCCGCCGGCGGAGCGAAAGAGTTGAAACTGTTGATCGCCGGAGGCGGCACAGGCGGCCATGTCATTCCAGCGCTGGCGGTCGCGCAAGAGTGGCTCGGCCGCGACGCGAAAAGGGAAGTTGTTTTCGTGGGAACCGCGCACGGAATCGAATCGCGACTGGTCCCTGCCGCCGGTCTGGCGCTGGAGACCATTCGGTCGGCCGGATTGAAGGGCATGGGCCCGTTGCGCCTGGTGCGAAACGTGCTCTCGTTGGCGCCGGCGTTCTGGGATTCGGCCGCCATCCTTCGCCGGCACCGGGTGGCTGCGGCGTTTGGCATTGGCGGTTACGCGGCTGGGCCGGTGATGCTGCTGGCTGCGATGAAGGGAGTGCCGAGCGTGATCTTCGAGCCGAATGCCCAACCGGGTTTCTCCAATCGCCTGCTGGCCATGCTGGCGACGCGCATGGCCACCGGCTATCCTTCGGTGGCCGACTCCTGGGGGCCCCGCGCCTGTTTCACCGGCTGCCCGGTACGCCCTGAATTTTTCGCCTGCGCGCCGCGCCGGCCGGTCGCGCCGTATCGCGTGTTGATTACCGGCGGCAGCCAGGGTTCACGCGCCATCAACCGCGCCGTCCTCAGCGCACTCGATCTGTTTACTGCCCAACAGGCTCCGATTTCCTTGGTTCATCAGACCGGCGAACGCGACTATAATGAGGTCTGCTCAGCCTACGCACGCCGCGATCTCCGCGCCGAGGTGGCGCCGTTTTTTGCCGATATGTCGGAGAGGTTTGCCCAGGCCGACCTGATCGTCTGCCGCGCCGGCGCCATTACCGTGGCCGAGGTCGCTGCCGCCGGACGTGCGGCTCTGTTCATCCCTTTCGGCGCCGCCACGGACAGGCATCAGTTGCGCAACGCTCAGGAGATGGTGCGCGCCGGTGCCGCACGGCTGATCCCGGAACCGGAGTTGACCGGCGAACGCCTGGCTCAGGAGGTATTAGATTTGATCCGCCAGCCGCAGCAGATCGTAGAGCTGGGGGCGCGCGCGCGCCAGTTGGCGCGGCCCCATGCCGCCCGTGATATCGCGGCCATGATTGACGAGGTCATCGCTAGCTGATGGTCAGCTTTCACAATTTCAAGCGCATTCACCTGGTGGGCATCGGTGGTGTGGGCATGAGCGGCATCGCCGAGGTCTTGCTCACCCTCGGCTACTCCGTCTCCGGCTCCGATCTGCGCCTTACGCCCCTGACCGAGCGTTTGCAAAACCTGGGAGCGCAGGTCTTCGAGGGTCATCGTGCCGAGCACGTTCACGACGCGCACGTTGTGGTCACCAGTTCAGCCATTGGCCGCGACAACCCTGAGCTTCTGGAGGCGCAGCGCTCGAAGATTCCCGTCATCCCCCGAGCCGAAATGCTCGCTGAGCTGATGCGTCTGAAATACGGCATCGCTGTCGCCGGGGCGCATGGCAAGACCACCACGACTTCGATGGTGGCCTCGGTGCTCGGCGCCGCCGGACTCGACCCCACCTTCGTCGTTGGCGGCCGCGTCAACCAGGCGGGCAGCAACGCGCGCCTGGGACGCGGCGACTACATGGTGGTCGAGGCCGATGAGAGCGATCGCACCTTCTTGCTGCTGGCGCCGGTGGTGGCCGTGGTCACCACCATTGATCGTGAGCACCTGGAACACTACGGTTCTCTCGCCGAGATACAGGAGGCCTTCACGCAATTCGTTAATCGTGTTCCATTCTACGGCGCCGTCGTGCTCTGTCTGGATGAGCCCAACGTGCAGGCCATCGTCCCCCGCATCACCCGCCCGGTAATTACCTATGGCACTTCCAGCCAGGCCGACTTGCTCGTGTGCGACGTCGAGTTGCGCGGGCTTTCGAGCGATTTCCGGCTGGTCTATCGCGGCGACGACCTCGGCCGTTTCCATCTGCCCGGACCGCCCGGCATCCACAACGTGCGCAACGCAGCCGCTGCGGCCGCCGTGGGCCTCTATCTGAATGTGCCGGCGGATTTGATCCGTGCTGGACTCGAAAACTTCACTGGCGTGGCACGGCGCTTTGAGGTCAAGGGCGTGGCTGGCGGCGTCACTCTGATAGATGATTACGGCCACCATCCGGTGGAGATTCGCGCCACTCTGGAAGCGGCGCGGGGATGCTCCTTCGATCGCCTCCTGGTGCTCTTCCAACCTCACCGTTACACGCGCACGCTGCATCTTTGGGAAGACTTTTGCACTGCGTTCAATCAGGCCGACCTGTTGTTGCTCACCGACATTTACGCCGCTGGCGAGCCGGCCATTCCGGCCATCACCTCCGAGGCGCTGGCCGAGGCCGTGCGCGCCGCCGGACACAAGAACGTCGTTTACCGCAGCACGCTGCAGGAAAGTATCGAGTACCTCCTGCGCGAAGCGCGCCCGGGCGACGCCGTGCTGGCCGTTGGCGCGGGCAGCGTCAATCGTGCCCTGGGGGAATTGGCAGTGCTGCTCGGAACGCGGCAGTTCGCTTCCACGCCTCATGCGACTGAATGATCCCAAACTACTGGCGGCCCTGCCGAGGCTCGGCGTCGAGCGCCTGGCCGGCGCCTCACTGGCCGAACACACTTCGCTCTGCATCGGCGGCACCACCGACCTCCTGCTCGTTCGCCGTCACGCCTCGTTACCCGAACTAATATCCCTTTTGGGCGACGCCGGCGTCCCTCACCGGCTGTTGGGAGGCGGCACCAATCTGCTGGTGCAGGATGGAGAGTTGCCCTGGGTGTTGCTGCACCTCGCGCGCAATGAACCGGAAGTTCACTTGGACGGCCGAGTCGCTCGCGTGGACGCTGCCGCCGACCTCGGCCGCACCGTCACCTTCTGCGCCAAGCACGACCTGGGGGGAATGGAAGGCCTGATCGGCGTTCCCGGCACTGTCGGCGGGGCCCTGCGCATGAACGCCGGCGCCTACGGCACGCAGATCGGCACCTGGGTGCGCGAGGTGGAGCTGTATCGCGCGGCCGCCGGCCGCATCGAGACCCTGCGGGGCGACGCCCTGAGTTTTGAATATCGTCACACTTCGTTTGCGCCCGATGATATTATGCTCGCCGTGAAACTGGAGTTGCCCGCAAAGCCCTTTTCCGAAATTCTCCAGGGGATTCGCGTCTGCAACGAAAAGCGCCGCGCCAGCCAGCCCCTGAACCAGAAAAGCGCCGGCTGCATTTTCAAGAACCCGCCGGGCGCCTCCGCCGGCCGGATGATTGACGAGCTGGGACTGAAGGGCTTGGCCGTGGGCGACGCCCGCGTCAGCGACCGCCATGCCAATTTCTTCGTGAATGCCGGCCAGGCTCGCTGCGCGGACATGCTGGCGCTCATCGCCCAGGTGCGCGAGCGCGTGCGCCAGGCATTTAGCGTCGAGCTCGAAAACGAGGTCATCCTGTGGACCGCCGTATGAGACAGAACCATGGCCGGCGAACCTGAGCTGTATCCACCCGAGGCGCTGGCCGACGCCGAGCGCCGATTTCTCCGCCGCCAAAAGCCGGTGGAAATTCGCCGCCGTAGATTCGGCCGGCGGGGATGGCCGGCGGTCCGCCGATGGATCGGGGTGGGTGCGGCCACCGTGTGCGGCTCTTTGCTGCTCTACCAGGGCGCTCGGTTCTTCCTTTTTTCCCCCAGCGTCGAGCTCACCAGCTACGACCAGATCGAAGTCATTGGCAACCACTATGTTGCTCGCACCGCCGTCACGGAGCGTTTCGCACCGGATTTGGGCCAGAGCATCCTGCGCGTGCCGCTCGACGATCGTCGTGCGGCCCTCGAAGCCATCCCCTGGGTGGCACAGGCGGGCGTGCAGCGGGCCTTGCCGAACCGCATCCGCGTCGAACTGACCGAGCGCACGCCGGTGGCCTTCCTGCGCACCGCCGCCGGGCTGGCTTTGGTGGATGATCAGGGTGTCATTCTGGAGCGGCCACTCGAAGCGGAGTTCCGCTTTCCGGTGGTGGCAGGACTGACCGAGGCCATGCCGCCTGCCCAGCGCGAGCAGCGCATGCGCCTGTATGTTGATTTCCTGAGAGATGTGGACTCGGCGCGGCCCGGTGCCGGCGACGGGGTGAGCGAAGTGGACCTTTCGGACGCCGAGGATCTGCACGCTACACTTTCCGGCTTGCCGGGGCTGGAACAGCAAGCGCCACTGGTGGTGCGCTTCGGCGACAAAGATTTCGTCCACAAGTACCGCCTGCTCGTGGACAATATCGCCCAGTGGCGTGCGCAAACCGGCCGCGTCGAATCGGTGGACCTGCGCTTCGCCCGGCAAGTGGTCGTGAATCCGGAACAGGAACCAGCCGCTACCCGGCCGTAGACGGGTGCGGGCTGTACTTGCAGCCCGCCGCAAACAATCGCGGGGGGCGGCCTGGTGGCAAGGAGCAACGGAGTGAATCGCAAGGACCGATACCTGGTCGCCCTGGACATCGGCAGCACCAAAACGTGCGCGCTGATCGCCGGCCTCGAGGACAGCGGGCCCAGGTTTCTGGGTTTGGGCGCTTCGGAGTCCAGGGGGTCGCGCAAGGGCCTGATCGTCAACCTCGACGGAGCGGTCAGTTCGATCCGCCGCGCGCTCGAGGAGGCCGAAAGCGCCGCCGGAGTTCCCGTGGAATCGGCCGTGGTCGGCGTGGCCGGCAGCCACATCCGCGGTGTGAATAGCCGCGGCGGTATCGTGCTGGCCGCGCGGCCGCGCGATATCGAGCGGGAAGATGTTCGCCGTGCCGTGGACGCAGCGCGCGCCGTTACCCTGCCGGAAGACCGCGAAGTCTTGCACGTGCTCCCGCAGGAATTCCGGGTGGACCAGCAAGACGGCATCCGCGATCCCATTGGCATGGTCGGGCTCAAGCTCGAAGTGAACGTCCACATCGTCACCGCTTCGGCCGCCGCCACGCAGAATATCGTCACCGCGGTGAACCGCGCCGGCGTCATCGTCACCGACACGGCGCTCGAGCCTCTGGCCGCCGCCGAGGCCATCCTTACTCAAGACGAGCGCGAGCTGGGCTGCTGCGTGCTGGATATCGGCGGCGGCACCACCGAGTCTGCCGTCTTCGCCGGCGGCGTGATCCGTCACAGCGCCGCGGTGCCCGTGGGCGGTGACCATTTCACCAACGACTTGGCCGTCGGCCTCCGCACTCCCATCCCGGAAGCCGAGCGCATCAAGCGCAATTTCGGCTGCGTCTGGCGAGCACTCCTGGGCGAAGAGCGGGGCATCGAGATCGCCAGCGTCGGTGACCGTCCGCCCCGCACAGTTTCTCCCCGCATGCTGCACGAGATCCTCGAGCCTCGCGCCCAGGAATTGCTCATGCTGGTGCGCGATGAGCTGCAGCACGCCGGCCTGGACGCGCTCATTCCAGCGGGCTTGGTGCTGGCCGGCGGTGGCGCCCGGCTTTCCGGCCTGGTGGAACTGGCCGAGAGTATATTTGGCTTGCCCGCGCGCTTGGCCGCGCCGCAAGGTCTCGAGGGCATGCCGGAGGAGCTTTCCCAGCCCGAATATGCAACCGTGGCTGGGCTGCTGCTGTACGGAGTTCAGGCTCGTCGCCTGGCGGCTCAGCGTCCCGCAACTCTGGTGGGCAAATTGAAGAGCATGTTCGCCGGCCAGTGAGCGGGAAACGCAAAGACGGGCACGAACCGTAAGGGGGGCAGCATGTCAGGAAAAGAGCCGGGCATCAGAATGTCGTTTAGCGACGAAAATCAAGAGGGCGCCAGAATCAAGGTGATCGGCGTGGGAGGCGGCGGCTCCAACGCCGTCAACCGCATGATCCGCGCCAAGCTGGAGGGCGTCGAGTTCATCGCCGCCAATACCGATCTGCAAGCGCTCAAGCTTTCGCAGGCGCCCGTCAAGCTGCAGCTCGGCGCCAAGCTCACCAAGGGCCTGGGAGCCGGCGCCAACCCCGACATCGGCCGCAAGGCTGCCCTGGAGGACACCGAAAAAATTATCGAGGTCCTCGAAGGCTCGGACATGATTTTCATTACCACCGGCCTCGGCGGTGGCACGGGCAGCGGCGCGGCGCCGGTGGTGGCCTCGCTGGCCAGCGAACTGGGCGCGCTCACCGTGGCCGTGGTCACCAAGCCCTTTGCGTTTGAGGGCAAGCGCCGCATGCTCCAGGCCGAGCACGCGCTTTCCGAGCTGGTGGGCTGCGTGGATACTGTCATCGTCATCCCCAACGAGCGCCTCATGGAAACCGTCGAGCGCGGCACCAGCTTCTTTGAAGCGTTCCGCATCGCCGATGACATCCTGCGCCAGGCCGTGCAGGGCATCAGCGACATCATCACCATTCCCGGCATCATCAACCGCGACTTCGCCGACGTCAAAACCATCATGCAGGGCCAGGGTTATGCCGTGATGGGCACGGCCGTGGCCTCCGGTACGAATCGCGCGGTGGACGCCGCCAATCGTGCCATCTCCAGCCCCTTGCTCGAAGACAACTCCATTCAAGGCGCGCAGGGCATCCTCATCAACGTCACCGGCTCCTCCACCCTGGCGCTGCACGAGGTGCACGAAGCCTCTTCGATCATTCAAAAGGCCGCGCACGAAAATGCCAACATCATCTTCGGCGCGGTCATGGACGAAGCCATGAAGGACTCGGTGAAAATCACCGTCATCGCCGCCGGTTTTCGCGAGATCCGCAAGTCTCAGCAGCAGCGGCCGTCCTATATGCCCAAGGCCTGGAAGGCTCCGCGGGAGCCCGAGCCGGCGCAGCGCCGCCCCGCGGTGGAAGAAGTTCAGCCTCCGGTGCCCTCGGCGCGCCCCATTCCTGAAGTCGTTCAGGAGTCGGCCGGCGATCTCGATGTGCCCACATTCCTCCGCCGTCAGGCCCAAAAGGCCTAGCCGGACTTCGCTTCGGTTTACGCCCGGCGAAGCCGAGATGAGCAAGGGCATCCGTGTGCGCGGCGTAGTTCTCCGCGCGCTGGTAGCCGAAGCCCGGCGCGAGCCAGACATCGAGTGCTGCGGTCTCCTGGCGGGGCGGGACGGAGTGATCTCGGTCGTTCTGCCGGCGCGCAATGCGCTGGCCAGCGCTACGGTTTACGAGATTCAGCCCGCCGAGCTGTTCTCGCTTTTCCGCCGGATGCGCGACGAGCAGCTCGATCATCTCGGCATCTACCATTCTCATCCGCAAGGCGAAAACGCGCCCTCGTCGAGCGACCTGGAGCGCGCCTTCTATCCTGATGCCGCATACTTCATCATTTCGCCCAGGCCGGATGCTCTGCGGCCCGTACGCGCCTTCCGCATCGCTAACGGCAGAGCCGCCGAGCTGGCAATCGAAATAATCTAATCGAAGATTACGGTCTTGCGGCCGAAAATCAGGATGCGGTTCTCGATGTGCCAGCGGACCGCGCGCGACAACACCGTCTTTTCCAGGTCACGCCCTTTATAAATGAGGTCTTCGACGGTGTCCCGGTGCGAGATGCGCACCACGTCCTGCTCAATGATCGGGCCCTCGTCGAGCGATTCGGTGACGTAGTGCGCCGTGGCGCCGATCAGCTTGACACCGCGACTGAAAGCCTGGTGATGAGGTTTGGCGCCGACAAATGCCGGCAGAAACGAGTGGTGAATGTTGATAATACGCTGCGGGAAGTGGCGGACGAATTCCGGCGAGAGGATCTGCATGTAACGCGCCAGCACCAGCAGCTCAATTCCATTCTCGCGCAGTAGCTCGACTTGCTTGCGCTCGGCCTCCGGCTTGTTCTGGGCGGTCACCGGAATCACGTGAAACGGGATGCCGTAGAATTCCGCATGCCGCTGGGCGTCGGCGTGATTGCTGAGGATGAGCGGAATATCACATGCTAGCTCGCCCTGGTGCCAGCGATAGAGGAGATCCGCCAGGCAGTGGTCAAACTTTGAGACCAGCAGGGCCACGCGCGGCCGGTGCGCCGAGAGCGCCAGCCGCCAGTGCATGCGAAATTCCTTGGCCACCGGCGCGAACAGCGCGGGGAACTTGTCCAGTTCCATGCGGAAGCCTTCCAGGTCCCACTCCACCCGGCACAGAAACAGGCCCAGCTCGGGCGCCTGGTGCTGGTCCGCGTGCAGGATATTGCCGTCGTACTTCAGGATGAACGCGGCGATGGCCGCCACGATCCCCTTGCGGTCCGGACATTCGACCAGCAAGATTGCGCTGTTCTTCACAGGGAGTTCCGTTCCATGACGGTCATACCGCAACGCCGCCCGCGAGCACCATCTCGTAGGCTCCGCGCACCTGTTCTGCGGCCTGCTGCCAGGAAAAACTTCGCGCCCGTGCATAGCCGCAGCGGATCAGCGTCTCGCGTAGGGTCCTATCGGTGAGGATCTGACGGATGCCGCGGGCAATGTCGAACACGTTATCCGGATTCACCAGCAGGGCCGCGTCGCGAAACACCTCGGGCAGCGACGACACATTCGACGTGAGCACCGGCGCGCCGTGGGCCATGGCTTCGAGCGGCGGCAATCCGAATCCTTCGTACAGCGAGGGGAACAGGAAAGCCAGCGCCCTCGAATAGAAGACGCGCAGCACCGGCTGGGGCACAAAGCCCAGGAAGCGCACGTCGTCGCGCACGCGCGCCCGCACCACCGCGCTGCGCAGCTCCGCGTGCCGCGCCGGCGCCTCGCCGATCACCAGCAGTTTCAGTTGCGCGAACTCGGGCTGCCCCGCCAGCTCCCCCTTGGCCACGGCGAAGGCTTCGATCAGCCGCGGCAGATTCTTCTGCGGCTTGATGGCGCCGGCATACAGCACGTAGGGCCCGGTGACGGCGTGGCGCTCGAGGATGCGGTCCGCGTCCGCCGGCAGCGGCTCGCTCAGGAAGCGCTCCTCCACGGCGTTGTACACCACGCTGATTCTGGATTCCGGGACACCGAACGTCCGGGCCACATCGCGCTTGGAGGAGTGCGAAACGGCGAAGATGTGGTTGGCGCGGCGCACGGCGCGCCGGGCGAAAAACAGGCGCCCCGCCTGCACCACGGGCGTGGTGCCCGATTCTCGCGCCAGGACGTCGCTCAGGTCGTGGATGGTGAGCACCAGGCGCGTGGGCACTAGCGCCGGCGCGTAGAACCACGGCATGTGCAGAATGTCCACTTGCCGTTCGCGCAGCAACCACGGCAGGTGCAGATGGGTGTGAAAGGACCCGGGATCGTGGGGGTACTCCAGCAATTCAAAATTCTCGGGCAGCGGCTCAAATTCTTCCCGGTGCTGCCGCCGGCCGATCAGGAGATAGTGCGTGCTTTGGTCCAGGCGCGCCAGTTGGTTGACGATGTTGCGGATGTAAGTGCCAAACCCGTAGTCGCCGGCTCGGCGGATATCAATGGCCACGCGCATCGCCGTGGGCGCGCTCAGGACCGCAGTCGCCGGGTATAGAGCGGAAACTTGCCGGCCAATTCGGCGACTTCGCCGCGAATGCGCTGTTCGACCGCCGTGTCGCCCAGGCGCCCGAGAACCTCGGCGATCCAACCGGCGATGCGCTCCATCTCCGGCTCGCGCATCCCCCGCGTGGTCACCGAGGGCGCGCCCAGGCGAATTCCGCCCGCGGTCATGGGCGGCGTGGGATCGAAGGGAATGGCGTTCTTGTTCAATGTAATCGCGGCACGGTCCAGCGCCGCCTGCGCGTCCTTTCCCGTCAGCCCGCGCGAGTGCACGTCCACCAAAAACAGGTGATTGTCCGTGCCGCCGGTGACGATGCGGAAGCCCCTCCGGGCCAGTCCCTCGGCCAGCGCGCGGGTATTGGCCACCACCTGTTTCTGATACTCGCGGAACTCCGGCTGCATGGCTTCTTTCATGCACACTGCCTTGGCCGCGATGGTATGCATCAGCGGCCCGCCCTGCGTCCCGGGAAAGGTGATGCGGTCGAGCTCCTTGGCCCATTTCTGCCGGCACAGGACCAACCCGGCGCGCGGCCCGCGCAGCGTCTTGTGCGTGGTCGTGGAGACGAAATCGGCGTGCGGCACCGGGCTGGGATGCAGCCCGACGGCCACCAAGCCGGCGATGTGCGCCATGTCCACGAACAAAATGGCCCCGGACGCCCCGGCAATCCTGGCCATGCGCTCGAAATCAATGATGCGCGAATAAGCACTCGCGCCGGCGACGATCATTTTGGGCTTGTGTTCGGCCGCCAGTCGCTCGATCTCGTCGTAGTCAATCCGTTCGGTGTCCTGGCGCACGCCGTAGGCCACGAACTTGTATGTCTTGCCCGAAAAATTGAGCGGATGGCCGTGCGTCAGGTGCCCGCCGTGCGCCAGATTCATTCCCAGCACAATGTCGCCTGGCTGCAGCGCGGTCATATAGACGGCGATATTCGCCTGCGTCCCGGAATGTGGCTGCACGTTGGCGTGCTCGGCGCCGAATAGCTCCTTGGCCCGGTCAATCGCCAGTTGCTCGGAACGATCCACGAACTCGCAGCCGCCGTAGTACCGCCTGCCGGGATAACCCTCGGCATACTTGTTCGTCAGCACCGATCCCATCGCTTCCAGCACGGCCTCGGAGACCAGGTTCTCCGAAGGGATCAATTCCAGTCCCGTCGCCTGGCGCCGTGTCTCCAGATCGATAATTTCGGCGATCTCCGGGTCCACCTCCCGGAGCGGCCGGTTCATGCGTTCGTAAGATTCTCTGGCCTGGGTCATGTTTTTGATTTCCGCTCTCCGTCAAGCTGCGCGATCTTGTTCACCCGCCGTTCGTGCCTTCCGCCGGCAAACTCGGCAGCCAGGAACTCCCGCACGATTTCGACCGCCTTCTCGCCGCTCAGGAGGCGGCCGCCGACCGCCAGGACGTTGGCGTTGTTATGCTCACGCGCCAGGCGCGCCGTGGCTGGGTCCTGCGCCAGCGCCGCGCGGATGCCAGCCACCTTGTTAGCCGCGATGGTCATGCCGATTCCCGTGCCGCACACCAGGATGCCCAGATCGTCTTGCCCGTTTGCCACCCGGTTCGAGGCCTCCCTGGCGAAATCCGGGTAATCCACTGACTCCTCTGACTCCGTGCCTACGTCGTCCACGGTGTGGCCGGCCGACTCCAGGTAGCTCTTGATGCTTTCCTTCACCTGGAAGCCGGCGTGGTCGGCGCCGAGTGCGATGCGTAGTTTCGCGCTGGAATCAGCCATGTCGCGGGGTCAGCCTGTGATTCTAGCGGATTCGCGCACGCCTTGGCAAACGGCACGCTTGGCCTGGGACAACTCTCGGAACCGCGCCCCTCGCGATGGGCGGGGGTTCACGTTACAACGCGTCGAGGCGAGTGCAGTGTTGCCGGAGGCCCGCCGGTGCTTCTATAGTCCAAGTATATGGCACCCGTGGTCTGTTCGTTGTGTGAGCGCACTGAATCCGAGTGCAAGTGTGGGCGCTACTGCTGTATCTGCGCGGGACAGGAGGGCATCCGTCTGTGCATGGACGGCCTGTACTACTGCCCCGACTGCCGCGAAGCATGTGAGGTCAGCATCGCCGGCCTCAGCGGCCCGCAACACGCATAACGCTGGTCGCCGCTTGCTGGGCCGGCGCTGATGAAAGGCCCCAGTTCACGCTCGATTACATCCCGATCGCAAATGTATTTCGCGCGATCAGCGCCAGCACCTGGGCCTCGGTCAGCGTCACACGCAAGTCCAAGCGGTCGCCCGACGGGACCACGCTGGTTTGGTCCAGCAGCGCGGCCATCTCCGGATGGGAAGTTCCCGCTTGATACCGGCGGTACATTAAGCCTGCCTGAAACAGAGCGGCAAATGTATTGGCATCATCAGGAGTCGCGCAGACGGCCTGGAAGCGCGCCTGCACGTCGGTGCGCACGATGAATTGCATCGTGAGGGCGCGCAGCTTGGCCGTGAGCTGCTGCGCTTGCGGAAACTGCGCCGTCTCCGGCGCCAGTTGCTGCATGGCTAGGCGCGCGTAGGCCGCATTCATCACCACCCAGACCACGGCGCTGCCGTTGGCCTGCAGGATCAGCGGTGAAAGCTGAGTGTTGCTAAGCAGCCCCTCCGCCTCGCCATTTCGCACGGCGATCAGTTTCTCCAGCTCGCGCCGCTGGCCAAACGCCGCCGTATTGGAATCGATAAAAAAGAAAAACAGATCTCCCGGCCCCGACGCGCTGCCGAAAGCGTACAGCGAGTAAGTGCGCACTTTCACTACCGGCAGCTTCTGCATCTGAAAATATTGCTCCGCCGTTTCGGGACGGAACGAGCCGAGCGCGATCCCGACCACCTGCTCGCTGGTGGGCACGGCATTGGCGTCGCTGCCGACGACGGGCACCAGCGCCCAGGCGACCTCGTCCACTTGGGCATTCGGATCAATTCCGGCCGAGGCCAGCAATCGCTCGAACTGGCGGAATCGGGCCGGCAGCATCTGCTGCTTGAGCTGCGGGAACCAGCTCTGCGAGCGAGCCTGGCGCAGGTCCGCGTAGGCGAACTCGCCGATCTCCTTCGGGAACATGCCGATGATGTCGGTCCCCAGCGTGCCGGCGCGAGCCAGCGGCGCCAGCGCGCACCAGGCCAGAAAAATGGTCGCTATAACGAATCTTCGAATCATGGTCGGGCACCTCCCAAAACTCTTGTCCGATACCGGCCGCCTGCTATGACCATACACCGGCGGCCTCCTTCTTACCCAGCGTGACAGCGAGTCGGTTTTCCAGAACTTGTTCCGGGGAAAATTGATCGAGGCTGTGAAAGTAGTCGGCCGTCGTGTCCAGCGCCTGCTGCGGTAACAGGCCGATGATTTCACTGCCGGCAATGGCGCAACCGTGCCGCCCGGCCTCACGCCGCACCGCTTCGTAAACCTGCTGCAACGATGTCTGCTCAAAATCCGTCAGGTTCATGGACACCTGGGCCAGGCCGCGGGAGGCCAGCGCGATGCCCATGGCCTTCACCGCCGGCAGTCCGCCACTCGAGGTGCGGATCGCGCGGGCGATCTCTCCGGCGATAGACTCGTCCGGGGTATTCAGATTGATGTTGTACGCAATCAGAAATTTCCGCGCGCCTACGGCGATCGCGCCCGCCGTGGGATGCAGCTCGGGGCCGCCGATGTCGGGAGCGCGGCCCGGGTCGCGCGGGGCGTCTCGGCGTAAGCCCTCAAACTGTCCCTTGCGGACCTGCTCCAGAGCGACCCGCTCCGGCCGCAGTGCCGCGGCTTCGTAAAAGTAGACCGGAATTCGGAATCGTTCCCAGATCCGGCGGCCAGTCTGGTGAGCCAGCTCCGCGCACTCTTCCATCGTGACGCCTTCCATTGGGACAAAGGGCAACACGTCCGTCGCGCCGATGCGCGGGTGTGCCCCCCGGTGCTTATTCAGATCAATCAATTCCGCCGCTGCGCCCACGCCGCGCAAGGCCGCTTCGGCCACGGCTTCGGGCTCTCCCGCCAGGGTGATAACGCTGCGATTGTGGTCCGAGTCGCTGTGGCAATCCAACACCCACGCGCCCCGAACTCCGCCCATGGCCGCTGCCAGCGCCTCAATTTGCGTGGAATTGCGGCCTTCGGAAAAATTGGGCACGCATTCGATCAGGCGTCGCATGGGATCTCTAGAGAGGCTGCCGCGGCGTTGGACCGGTTCGTGAAAGGGTGCCTGCGCGCTTGAGGACCAGCCGCCGGCGCTTGCTCCAACCACGATAGTACGGGATTTCGACTTGGTTGGCCACTGGGAAGGGGCGGTCGTTCGCCTGAGAAGCAATGCTCAAGCCGTCTTCGGATCGGCGTCATTGGTGAGCCAGCGTGCGATCCGGTCGCCCGCAACAGCCGTACCGTCAGCGACAATGGCCTGGGCCGTGAACTGGCGCAGGTTGGCCGGACCGGCGCCGCCGCCGCGCGACACCCAGCACGCGCCACCCTCAACGGACGGCAGGCCGGTTCCGAGCATCTCGCCCGGCCGGAGCGAGGCAGTGGAGCCCGACTCCGCGAACGGCAAACGGCAGCCGAGCAGGACGGGAGCATTGATTTCGCGGCGCGCCACCAGATCGTTCAATGCGTAGCCAAATCTGCCGAGTTCCCGCTCTCTAAGCCAAGTCACTCGCGCAGGCAGCCCCTGAAAGCTGACGTACCTGCTTGCTATCGCGAGCCAACGCCGCAGTCGCTCGTCGTCGGGGAATATTTCCAGCGCCAGCCGATCCATTCGAGCGATGTCGCTCGGCTCGCCGGAAAGCGCCAGCCACGTGCTCAATCGCTGTCCGTCGTCGAGGAGCGGTCGCAGGTAGTCGAAAGGGTTCATGACACGCGCGCCTAGCCTCTCCATCTCCCGCGCGCCGCGGAGATGGATGGCGACCGATTCCTGCACCCGCTGCCGAAAGGCGCCGGCATCCGCGTTCCGCGCCTCAGCGGCGGAATCTGGCGTGAGCCCTAAGGGGATGTAGCCGTCGAAAGGCGCCTCCGCCGACGTGCAATCGGTAAGCACGTCCGGGACTACGCCGCGACGCGCCAACTCAGGAAACACGTCGGCGCAGTTGCCGATCAGGCCGACCGAAACGGCCTCGCGTTGGCGCACCGCATTCTTCAGGATGCGCAGCGCTTCGTCGAGATGGTTGACCATTACCTCGCAGTAGCCGGTCTTGACGCGCCGCTTGATGCGTTCGGCATCGGCGTCAATGCCCAGGAAGGCTGCGCCATTCAGCGTGGCGGCCAGCGGCTGCGCCCCGCCTGTGCCGCCCATGCCGCCGCCGACCACCAGCTTGCCGGCCAGCGTTCGGTCAAAATGCCGGTGCGCGGCGGCTGCGAAAAGTTCGTACAGAACCGGCAGCGCGCTCTGCGGCCCTGCGTACAGCCAGTCGCCAAAAACTTCGCCGCCCGCCGCGCGGGTCGCCAGCACGCGCGGCGAAAGCGAATTGGTGCGAAACACCCCAGCCGGCTTGCCCGATTCCACCACCAGGGACTCATCGCCTTCGAGCTGGCGCAGCGACGCAACGATGGAGCGAAAACTGTCCCAGTCGGCAGCCGCCTTACCGGCGGCCCCGCAAACGAACAGTTCCTGCGGGCGTTCGGCCACTTCGGGGTCCAGGCTGTTCAAGAGCATTCGCAACACGGCTTCCTGCTGCCAGCCTTTGCAGGAAAGCGCGCTGCCACGCGGCGCCTGCACGGGTTGGTAGGCGGCCGTATTCTGTGCGCCCGGCGCCATCAATTGCATCTCTCCGCGTGCATCTTATCGCAGCGGCCGGAGGGTGTGTACCGTGCGGCGAAACCGGACATGGGCAGACAGTTTGCCTCTGCCCGTGCGCTGCTGTACAGTTCGACTCAGATGCCGATGGAATATCCAACCCTGCCGCAGCGCCTGCTCGATGCCATCGACCGCTACGCCGTCCCGCGCGCGCAGATTCACAAGGTCGCTGGCCGCTGGGAAAGCGTTTCCGCGCCGGAAATGCTTCGCCGCATCGCCGGCTTCTCCCGGGCGCTGGCTGAACTCGGTGTCGGCCAGGGCGACCGCGTAGCCGTCTTTGCTCCGAATTCTCCCGAGTGGCACATTGCTGATTTTGCCGTCGTCGGCCTCGGCGCCGTCGTCGTACCCATCTACTTCCGGGAGTCCGCCGAGCGGATCGAGTACATCGTGGGCCACTCCGGAGCGAAGGCCGTATTTGTTTCCGGGGAAGAGCAGATCGCCCGCCTGGGTGAGTTTCGCCACCGCTTGGCCGGCGTCGAGCGCGTCATTTTCGCTAGCACGGCTGTGAACACGGCTGCGGGTGCCGGTGCGGCAGCCGCTGCCGGCGACACGCTGCTATACGAGACGCTCATCTCCGCCTCCGGCCAGGCCGAGGTGGCCGCCTACCGCCGCCGCGCGGCAGCGGTACGTCCGGGCCAGCTCGCCTCGATCATCTACACCTCCGGCACCACGGGCGAACCCAAAGGCGTCATGCTCTCGCACGCCAACTTCGTCTCCAATGAAATGGCCTCCTTCGAGGGCCTCTCCTACGGGCCGGACGACGTAGCTCTCTCTTTTCTTCCGCTGTCGCACGTTTACGAGCGCCTCACCGATTACGGCTTCCTGTTTCGCGGCATCCCGCTGGCCTACGTGACACGCATGGAAGACGTGGTGCCGGCGCTCATCGAGGTTCGGCCGACGCTGGCCGCGGCCGTGCCGCGATTTTTTGAGAAGCTCTACGCCGCCATCCTGGAGAAGGGCGAGCAGACCACCGGCCTGCGCCGCCGTCTCTTCGAGTGGGCTATGAACGTTGCCCGGCGGGCGGTTTCCTGGCGCGCCTATGGCCGGGCGGCCTCCCCGGCCTTCCGGCTGCAATGGTGGATCGCCGACCGCCTGGTGTACACCAAGTTCCGCGCTGGCATCGGCGGACGCGTCCGTCTGTTTATTTCCGGTGGGGCGCCGTTGGCTCCTCGGCTGGCTGAATTTTTCACGACCGTGGGCATACCGATCTCTCAGGGCTACGGGCTGACCGAGACTTCGCCCGTGGTCACCAACAACATCGTGGCTCCCAACCGTATCGGAACGGTGGGCCGCCCCATCCGCGACGTCGAAGTGC
>Ga0214473_10000447_pt1 | contig 58193 bp, 52 predicted proteins | sample RVTome_7_FD_203509 | JGI IMG/M metagenome (GOLD analysis project Ga0214473, IMG submission 203509) | Soil microbial communities from uranium-contaminated site in the Upper Colorado River Basin, Wyoming, United States - RVT98D197 | ecosystem: Environmental > Terrestrial > Soil > Contaminated >... | reverse complement strand
TGATAGCTGCAAAATGTAACGTGCTATAAGAGTCGTATCAAGCAAATTTTTTCGTATAGTAACAAGTGAGGCGGTGACATATGACTGTCAGAGAAATATTAGGATCGGAGTTGGACGAACTTCTCAGGCTATACAAGCATCTGCATATATCAGATGACCCGCTGCCTGAACGGGCGCGGGTGGAAGCGCTGTGGCATCAGATCCAACAAAACCCGGATCTCAAATACTTCGGGGTGTTTTTGGATGGCAGACTAGTCTCTTCTTGTACACTGGCGATAATTCCGAATCTGACTCGCGGGTGCCGGCCCTACGGCGTTATCGAGAACGTGGTAACGCACGCCGAGTTTCGCAGAAAAGGATATGGGCGACAGGTGCTTAGCCATGCATTGGTTTTTGCCTGGAGGAAGGGATGCTATAAGGTGATGCTGCTCACCGGGCGTAAAGATGAAGGAACGTACCGATTCTATGAGTCAATCGGATTCGACCGACATGCCAAACAGGCATTCTTGGCAAAGCCGGGCAAGGCTGCACGTAAAACCTCTCCAAGCAACTCGCCCTGATTATTTGCATCTTCATATTTATATCACTTCTTTTTTAACGAGCCGCTTATACCGCTACTGTATAATACGTCTTTCCATAGATATCCCTATGTACCTTTTCGTATAACAATTCTTCCTTGCCATGCGGGGGCTGCTTCTCAGCGGGATATCCGACGGCGATGATGGACTCCACCTGCATCTTTGCCGGGATATTGAGGGTCTCGATCAGATACTCCTGAGCGCTCTTCTTCCCATCATGCATCCTTTCCCTTATCTGTATCCAGCAACTCCCGAGCCCCAGAGACTCAGCAGCCAAATGGATAAATATCGAAGCGATGGAGGCATCCTCGATCCATACGTCGCACTTTTCCGGATCCGCGCAGACGACGATGCCCAGGGGCGCATTCTGTAAAAAGGCCGACCCGTGCTGCTTGCTCCGCGAAAGCTTTTCCAACAGATCCTTATCAGTCACCACGATAAATTCCCAGGGGTTAAGCCCCCTGGACGAAGGGGAGCGGAGCGCCGCTTCTATCAGCAGGTCGATCTTTCCGGCATCGACCGGTTTTGGTAAAAACCGTCTGATGCTCCTCCTCTTTTGGATGAGAGAAATAACCATGGCAGATCCTCCTCTTTTATATCGCGTTGAGCTACATCTCTAAAATTGTATTATTACTCTCCTTGCTCGTATAATAAAAAAGAATCCTCGATGGCAAAAGAATTCCTGTCACACCGCACCCAAAAGCACGATGCGTTTTAAGGCCGGGGATATTACCCCGCCTGCAGGAACTTTTTATACATCTTCTCCACCTTCTTTCTCGTGACGTAGGGGCGGTGGCTTCGGAATCCCCCGCCAAAGGAGTGGGGGATATGCATCAGCTCGTGAATAAGCACCTTTGTCTGCTCCTCTTTGCCGAGCTTATCGAATTGTTCGGAGATGATCTCTATTATGTAATGGGGCTTCATCTGGAGGGCAAGCTGCATGATTTTCGGGAATCCGTGACAGCGGGCCAGCGTCCGTCTGCTCGCAGATCCCCTGCTCCTGACGCAGGCGACCCGTGTTCCGTCTATGTGTGCCAGCTCGAGCTTATGGATAATCTCTTTGATCTCTGAGCCGATATCCTCGGCCAGCTCATATCGTATCATAAGTAGCTGCTATCGAGAATTTGACACGCATGAGCGAGAAAGATGTATATCGGAAAATGCGCGACTCAATACGCTCCTTCATCCATCACGCTCCTGCTGCAGACCTTGCTTGAAGATGAGCATTAAGCTCACGAAACATTGTCTGAACTTCCATCGTAATCACTCATCTCCCTGATGAGGTCGGCGCCATGGAGCCTTCCTCTGTCCATCCCCGGGCATCTCTCTGTCCCCCGCTTCCATCGTTCAGGGGAATAGATATTCGAACGCCAGAATGGCCATGTCCGGCATTGTCGGGGGCGATCAACGTACACCGTGCACCCCTGTTCTTTGTCAAAGAAGACGCAGTCCTTGTTCTCCTTCTCGATGAGGCTGATCACCACGCCGCCCACGGCACGCGTGTAGTGCTCCCGAAACTCGGCCTCGGTAAGATTGAGACGTTGAGCCAACCTCGCAATCTCTTCATCGCTGACGCGAACGGTGCCGGAGAATCCGCTACAACACCCCCCGCACCTCAAACACTCAAAGCGCAGACCGCCCTTGAACCAGAGATCATTTCCCATAAGACGCAACACCCGGCTCACCTGCCAGAGGACATCCTGCGTTCAACTCCAGCCGCCTGATAAAACATGAGCTATCCGATATAGCCATGCAGTTTTGATCAAACCCTTCCCTTACATAATCTACCACATCCCCCCTGCCGTGAGCAATACAAAGGCCCCTGCGCCGGGACAAAGAGGGGATAGCTTGGTGAGTGCGGGCTCATATCAGTACGTGTTGAAGACAGAGCTGCTCTTTGGTTAAAATATTTTTATTGCAATTCAATAATCATCAGAGGTACAAAGGCGGGATCGGAAGCTAGTCTTTTGAAAGGACGCGGATCTTGATGTCTCAGGCGGATGGATATGCTGTAGCGGGAAGCAGAGAAACCATAAAGGCCTATGCGGCATGGGGCGCTGTCTGCCTGTTCTGGGGGACCACCTACCTGGCGATCCGCATCGGGGTGCGGACCCTCCCCCCGGCCCTGTTCGCCGGTACCCGGTTCTTCGTTGCCGGATTGGTTTTTCTTGCGTATCTCAAGATACGGGGGGTCTCCCTGCCGGACAGAAGGGACCTGTTGCATATAGCCATTGTCGGTATCTTGCTCCTGGTCATAGCAAACGGGTGCGTTGTGTGGGCCGAGCAGTGGGTGCCGAGCGGCCTGGCCGCCCTCATTGTGGCGACCCTGCCCTTCTGGGTAAGCGGCATTGAGGCGGTCGTGCCCTCGGGGAACAGGTTAAACGTTCTCAAGACCCTGGGCATCATCATCGGATTTTTTGGACTGGTGATCTTATTCGAACCGGAATTGAAAAGCTCCATTGATCAGGCCTATCTCAAGGGGGTTCTGGCACTCCTTTTCGCGCCCTTTTCTTGGGCGATGGGCTCGGTCTATTCCAAATACCATCCCATTCGCACTGCGCCTCTGATGGCGGCGGCGCTGCAAATGGTCATTGCGGGGATCATTCTCATGCTTATTGGGATCATTTTTAATGAAGTCCCTCGCCTTGATTTCAATCTGGAGGGCTTGGCAGCGCTGGTCTATCTCGTCATATTCGGTTCGATCATCGGATACGGCTCATTTATCTACGCCCTGGCGAAACTTCCGGCGGCAAAGGTCTCGATGTTCGCCTATGTGAACCCCGTCATCGCGGTCCTCTTGGGCTGGCTGATCCTCGGCGAGCCATTGGATTGGAGGGTGGCCCTCGCCACCGCCGTCATTCTTTCGGGCGTTGTCCTGGTGCAATCGGCCAGGGCATGAAGGTCTCCCCATTGCTTGCCTGAGAACGCGTATCTATTCTTTCCCCTCGATCATGTGGGTCTTGGTCTCTTCTTCCTCTAGCGGGCCTGGTTGCAGATGCGATTGTGTGTCTTCATAAAAGGTCAACATCTTTTGATAGGCCTCGTCCGGTAACTGCAACGGCTGATCGTTCTTGAGATATCTCGGGATTGGCAAGACATAAAATTGATTTTTATCTGCTGTACGGTGGACATAGACCCAGGTGGGGGTGTAGTGCACCTCCGTGATATTCAGCGTCGTGCCCTTATCAGGGGAGTACTGTTTTTGTAAGGTAAAGTTCAAGATAATGCCGCCGTCACGGTATCGATCCCTCTGATTTGATACAAAATTCCCTAACGAGTATATCACGAGGCGCGGCCTTGTATCTCCGTACTTATCCGTGACAGAGTGCAGTTCGAACGGCTGCAAGACATGGGGGTGACTCCCCAAAACAATATCGACGCCTTCGGAAAAGAGGGTTGCAATCATCGTTTTCTGTGCATCATCCGGATAGCGCTGGTATTCCGTGCCCCAGTGGAGCAGGCAGATGATGAAGTCCGGGTTTTGGGCCCTCGCCAGTTTGACGTCGTCCGTCATCTGCTGTTGATCGATGAGGCCTATATACGTCCCCTCGGGAATAGACATATCATTGACCCCGTACGTGTAACTGAGCACGGCAAGTCTGATATGGTTGCGTTCGACGAGCAGAATGCGCTGGGTTTCATATGCCGTCTTGTCCCGGTAGGTTCCGATATGCAACAGGCCGTACGCATCCAAGACCTTGATTGTACGGACCAACCCCCGTTCACCTTTATCGCACGCGTGGTTGTTGGCCGTGTTGAGTATGTCCACGCCGGCTCCCTTTATGGCTTCAGCAAGGGCATCGGGTGCGCCGAACTGAGGATAACCGGAGTAGAGTTCTTCTCTGCCGGGTAAGGTAGTTTCCAGATTGCCGATGGTCAAATCGGCTGCCGAGAGAAGATCTTTGACCTGAGAGAAGACCGGCTCAAAATCGTAAGCGTAGTTTTCATCATCCCTTGCCGATTTTAATTGAGCACCATGGACCATGATATCGCCGATGGCAGCGATGGTTACACAATCGACAGGGCGCGGTTCCTCAACCGTTTTTTGCGCCCGCTCCGGGACGGGGATCTCGGCGTGAATGCTACAGCCGAGAAGGGTGGATATGATAATGAAAAGGATGCCTATTTTTTTCAGCACGTTAAAAACCTCTCTTTATGTGATGCTAAAGGAATGCATCTGGGTTCTGGATGCAATGAAATTTTCCGACCGCGCTTCCTGCACATGGCAAGAAAGAATCCGATGACGGGTTTTTAAAAAAAGAGGTAACGAGGTAGTAATTGATCCTTGCGTGTTATGGTACCTTCCCAGCTTTTAATGGGACAAAGGGAACCCCTGGGTCTTTTTGCGAGGTACATTCAGCAATTTCTGTATCTTATAGAGGCTGAAATTTAGTAATCGCTTATCAGTCGGGGATGAGGTTTTGAAATTAATCTCGGCACTATTGAATCGAAATCCATCGGATGTCATTTGTACATATTTATTCAGATCAAAATTCTGCCGCAAATCATTGTAGATGCCCGCAAGAGAAGAATCGGCAACAGCTAATTCTTTTATTTTCCACGTTCTCTTTTCCCTCACCACCACAATGAGGTTATCAATTGGATCTTTGCCTTGTTCGTTTGATCGGGCATAAAAGAGCCTGCGAGCATCTTTTCTCTTGAGCAAAACACTGACGTGCACCACATCGCTGCTCATATATGGAACCCAAACATTGCTTCTCTTTAATTCAACCTTATAATCAGAGCTTTCGATGAGATTATAGTGCGTGAGCAGAGATAATTCTAATAGGAAATTAAAATTCATACGCTGCTCGTTACTAGAAAGTTGACCATTTTGAAAGTTTGACGAAAAGCTTTCACATGCCTCAAGATACATTCCATCTTTTAACGTATCGAAATAGGCTACTATTATTCGGTTTATCTGCTGGTTTTCCCCTAGTACGGAGATGTACGCTATGCTGCCGGCAGCAAAGATGCCAAAGATGATAAAGACCACCATCAGGTTTATACTTGGTTTTTTCATGATCGAGCTCATCCTCCCCTTATAACATCGTTGGACGATAAAGGTACTGCCCCCCTATCGCGTCTTCATGGCGTCTGCCGAAAGATCTACAGATTGATATTGGAATACTTTCTCCAGGGCCGTGTTACTTGTTTGTTTTCCAGCACCTCGAGGGCGCTGCAGACGTACTTTCTCGTATCGTGGGGCATGATGACGTCGTCCACATATCCCCTCTCGGCAGGCTGATAGGGGTGCTCGTATCTGGTCCGGTACTCCTCGATCCGCTGCCGCGCGGTCTCTTTGGGGTTGGCCGACTCCTTGATCTCCTTGGCGAAGATGATGCTCGCCGCGGTCTCAGCCCCCACGATGTTGATCTTGGCAGTGGGCCAGGCAAATACGAGATCCGCCCCGATACTCTTGTCAAGCATGGCGTAGTGGGCGCCTGCATAAGACTTGCCGATGATCACGGAGACGAGGGGGACGGTCGCGTCCGCCCAGGCAAAGAGCGTCTTGGCCCCGTGGCGCAAGATCCCCTTCCACTCGTGCGGGGAGCCGATCCAGAAGGCCGGGCAGTCCACGAAGGTGACGAGCGGTATATTGAACAGATCGCAGAAGCGGACAAACCGCGCCAGCTTGTCCGAGGCGTCGCAATCCAGACCTCCCATCAGCACCAGGGGCTGATTTGCCACGATCCCGGCCACCCTGCCGTTGAACCGAGCGAATCCGATGATGAGGTTGCGGGCAAAGTACTTGTGTATCTCGTAGAAACTCCCCTTATCGACCACCTTGTCGATGAGGGGATACATATTGTACGGGGTCCGAAGGCTTGGATCGGGGATGAACTCGTCGAGTTCGGGGATCTCCCTGTTCGGATCGTCGCCGCTCTCGACCCGCGGCGGCTTTTCCCTGTTGTTGGAGGGGAGATAGGACAAGAGCTTTTTGGCCAGCTCTATACACTCCTTGTCGTCTTCACCGACCACGTGGGTGCCTCCCGACTTCACCGCATGGGCCTCCCAACCGGCCAGCTTCTCGAGGGTGATCTCCTCGCCGGTCTGGGTCTTGACAAAGGCGGGACCGGCGATCCCCATGAAGCCGGTTGTCTTGCTCTGGATGAGAAAGTCGTTCATGATGGGGTGGTAGGCCTGCCCTCCGAGGCAGGGGCCGAGGAGCAGGGCGATCTGGGGCACGATCCCCGAGGCAAGGATCTGAGAGCGGAAGGTCCATCCGTAGGACTCCAGCGTATCCATCCCCTCCTGGAGGCGCGCGCCGCCGGAGTCATTGATCCCGACAAAGGGCCACCCTTTTTCCTTGGCGAATTCGCAGGCCCACACGAACTTCTTCCCATGATACTCACCAAAGGTGCCGGCCATGGCCGTGAAGTCTTCAGAGACCACCACGCAATTCCTGCCCGCTACCGTGCCGTATCCGGTAACGACACCCTCGGCCGGTATGAGCTTATCGGCCATGCCGAATTCGTATTGCCGGTGCTTCATGAAGGTGCCGACTTCCACAAAGGTGCCGGGATCGAGGAGCATGTCGATCCTCTCTCTCGCATTCGTCTGCCCCTTTTCCCGACGCTTTGCCAGGGCCTTTTCACCGCCCATCGCCAGGACGGCCCTGCGTCGCTTCATATAGTCATCATAGAGAGCATCGAATTTGCCCATGGCCGCCTTCTCCTCTTATACAGTTTCTTTTGTTCAAAATATAACAAAATTACTATAGTGTAGGATGCTATCCTTGTCAATCTATGAGGGGCCTTTTGCACACGCGCCTCCACGGAGATTTCTTTTCCATTCCTCGTGAAGATTTCAAAGAAGGGCTTGACAAGGCAGGGAAAACATCCTAAGTTGAGTTCCTCTTATGCAGGCAGGAACTTCCTTTTTTTCAATAAAAATAAGGAGAATTTAATTGATAGTATAAATCCATCCAAAGGAGGTGAGGATTATGGCGGCGAAGCTCATCAAGGGGACAGAGGTAGCGCAGGCGATCAGAGAAGAACTTAAAAAAGAGGTAGAGGAACTTAAGACAAAACACAAGGTAGAACCGGGGCTCGTCACCATCCTGGTGGGAGAGGACCCGGCGTCGGTGAGTTATGTAACGGCGAAGCAGCGGACCTCCAAGGAACTGGGATTTCACTCCATCCAGGACAACCAAGCCCCCGATATCTCCGAAGACGCCCTCCTTGCCCTCATCGCAAAGTACAATAAGGATCCCAAGATCCACGGCATCCTGGTACAGTTGCCCCTGCCCAAGCACATCGACGAGACGAAGGTCCTCTACGCCGTCGATCCTAAGAAAGATGTTGATGCCTTTCACCCCGTGAATGTGGGAAAACTCCTGATCGGGGAGCCTGATTTCCTCCCCTGCACCCCTCACGGGATCTGGCAGCTGCTGATCCGATCAGGGACCCAGATCGAGGGCGCAGAGGTCGTGGTGGTGGGTCGCAGCAACATCGTCGGCAAACCCATCGCCGCCATCCTCATGCAGAAATTGCCCCATGCCAATGCCACCGTGACCGTCTGTCATACCAAAACCAGGGATATGGCCTTTCATACCAAGCGGGCGGATATCCTCATCGTGGCGGCCGGTCGTCCCAAGGCCATAACGGCGGATATGGTCAAAGAGGGCGCCGTGGTCATCGATGTGGGGGTTAACCGCATCGGCAAGACCCCGGAGGGCAAGGCCATCCTGGCCGGGGATGTCGACTTTGAAGAGGTACAGAAGAAGGCCGGCGCCATCACCCCGGTGCCCGGCGGGGTCGGCCCCATGACCATCACCATGCTGATGCTCAATACCGTCAAGGCGGCCAAGCTGGCCGCCGGCGTGGCCTAGGGGGTAGAGTGCCCTTTCATATCGCGATCTGCGGCAAAGGTGGGACGGGAAAGACGACCTTGAGCGCCGTGATCCTGCGCCTCTTGATCCGTTCCGGGAAAGGACCCGTCCTTGTCATTGATGCCGACGCCGACGGCAATTTGGCTGATGCCTTGGGGCTGCACGGGGTACAGACCGTGGGCGCTGTCTTGGATGAGATGGAGAAAAAGGCCTCCCAGTTGCCGCCCGGTATGTCCAAGGATAAATGGCTGGAGGCAAAATTGGCGGAGGTAATGGTTGAGGAGAAGGGGTTCGACTTTCTGAGCATGGGCAGAGGCGAGGGCCCCGGGTGTTACTGCTATGTCAACAGTGTTTTGCGCAGGATCATGGATAACCTCGAAAACAATTACCCCTATTCGGTGATGGACAACGCCGCAGGGATGGAGCACCTGAGCAGACGGACCACCAGAGCGGCGGATCTCCTCTTCCTCGTCTCCGATCACTCCCTCAGGGGTGTTGAGAGCGGTGCGAGGATCGCCGAGCTGGCCAAGGAGTTGAAGCTTGATGTCAAAGAGATGGGTTTTGTGATCAATCGGGTGCCCGGTACCATGGACCCCGTGATCCGTCAGAAGGTTAAAGAGAAGGGTTTAAAGATCTTCGGCTCCGTACCCGAGGATGATCAGATCAAGAGGTTTGATTTGGAGGGGCGGTCTTTGCTGGAGCTGCCCGACGATAATCAGGTGACACGGGCAGTCAGGGAGATGGTGGAAAAGATCTTATAATTACTCTAAGGAGGGTGGAACAGATGTTATTAATCGGGGAGAATATACACATCATTGCTAAAGCGGTCTCCGATGCCGTCAATCAAAAGGATAAGAAGACCTTGCAACAGATGGCCAAGGAGCAGGCTTCAGCGGGGGTGGACTATATCGATCTTAATGTCGGGCCGGCGCGCAAGAACCCGGAGGTCATGGGGTGGCTGGTTGAGACCGTCCAAGAGGTGTTGAATGTTCCCCTTGCCTTGGACAGCACCAATCCCCTGGCGGTGGAGGCAGGCCTCAAGGTGGCCAAGCGGCCTCCTCTGATAAACTCCGCCTCGGGCAAACAGGAGAGTAAGGACCGAATGCTCCCCCTGGCAGCCCGGTACGCCTGTGAGGTAATCCTCTCCGTGCTGAGCGATCAGGGGATCCCCTCCGATGCCGAGGCCAGGGCCGAACGCATCATGGACACGGCGGCCTACGCCAACGAGCTCGGGATCGAGAATGAGCGGCTGTGGATTGACCCCATTCTGCTCCCGGTCAGCGTTGCCCAGCAAGGGGTGGTGGCATGCCTGGAGTTCACCCAGATGCTGCCGGACCTCCTCCCCGGGGTAAAGTCGACCATCGGGCTCTCCAATATCTCCAACGGGGCGCCCGAAGAGCTGAGAGGGATCCTCAATAGAACCTATCTGGTGATGTTGCAGCGCTACGGCATGCATTCGGCCATCGTCGACGCCTTTGACGCCGAGTTGCGGGATCTGGTGCGCGGCAAGCTTCCCGGTATCGTGGAGGTGATCCACAAGGTCATGGACGGGCAAGGGGTGGATCCGGCCTCCCTCCCTCCCAAGGAAAGGGATTACGCCAAGACGGCCAAAGTGCTCATGGGGGAGATCCTCTACTCCCATACGTGGCTGGAGCAATAGACAGACAGGAGGTATGGCAATGGCCTTTAAAGCGCCAATCGAGAGCTACAAGGGGAAGGTAGCCGAGGTAACTGTTGGAAAAGGCAAGCGGGCGGTAAAAATAGGCGGGGAGAATGTCCTCGCCTTCAACCAGACCTTTGATGAGGGACAATTCCCCAATCCACCCAAGATCGCCCTGGAGGTCTGGGATATGGAGCCGCAGAATTGGGCACCCTGGGTTTTAGGGCCGTATAAAGATGTGGTCTCTGATCCCGTTGCCTGGGCCAAGCGATGCGAGGAACTGGGGGCTGATCTCATCTTCCTCTCCCTCATCAGCTGCGATCCGAATGAAAAGGATACCCCGCCTGAGCAGGCGGCCGAGCTCGTAAAACGGGTCTATGAGGCCGTTTCTCTCCCCATGATCGTCTACACGACGGGGAATGAGAAGAAAGACCCTGCCGTTCTCGCCGCGGTGGCAAAGGCCCTGAGCGGAGAAAACCTGCTCCTCGGTCCGGTCATCAAGGAGGACTTTGAGCCCATCGCCCTTGCTGCCAAGGAGCATGGCCACTGCGTGGTGACGCAGGCCCCGGTGGATATCAACCTGCAAAAGGAGCTCAACGTCAAGGTGAGCAGGATCTTGCCGAGCGACCGGATCGTCCTCGATCCCCTGGCCTCTGCCCTGGGGTACGGCATCGAGTATTGCTTCTCCGTGATGGAGAGGACCAAGCACGTCGGTATTATGTTCCAGGATGCGATGCTGCAGATGCCGGTCATAGCCAACTTCGGGGGGGAGGTCTGGAAGAATAAAGAGCCCAAGGAGCGGGAGGAGTTGGGGATCGCCTGGGAGGAGGTGACGGCGATCAGCTACCTGTTGGCCGGGGCAGACGTCGTGGTGCTGAGACACCCCGAGGTGTTTAAGATAGTGAAAGGGATGATCAAGTAGGCAGGAGGCCATGCAGTGCGAGAACGTATCGTTTGGGCCCGTAAGACCTTTGCCAGATGCCTTGACAAGGGGTATAATTAGAATTATTCTAAAAGAAGATATATTCTGCCTGATATAAATGGTTTATTTCATTACATTATCAAGGTAATACCGTATGTTGGATCAAAAGACATATTACAAAAATTGGCCGGAAGGCATTCCCAAAGAGGTGGAGATTCCGGCAATTACCCTTGTTGATTCCCTGGAAAACACCGTAAAGGCGTTTCCGGACAACGTCGCTACCTATTATATGGGCTTTGAACTTACCTATAAACAACTGCTTGATATTGTTTATCGGATTGCAACTAAATTAAGCCAGCTCGGCATTAAAAAAGGGGATACCGTAGCCATACAATACTTAAACGATCCTGCGTTTATATGTAATTTCTATGGGATCCTTAAAATGGGGGGAATCGTTACCACCCTCTCTCCCCTCTTTAAGAGCTTAGAAATCAAGAGACAACTCAATGACAGCGACGCCAAGGTCTATCTCGGCTGGGAGGGATTTACGAACCTGGTCGATCCCATCATTGCGGAGACCGGTGTCCGGTATAAATTTTATACCAACGTTGCCCCCTATCTATCACCGGATCCCATGGGACCCCAGGAATTTCAAATTGCGGGAGAGCCGACCTGGGAAGATCTCGTACGGGAAACGGCACCCAATCCCCCTGAGGTCCGCATTAATTCCGATGAACTCGCCCTGCTTCAATATACCGGCGGCACTACCGGCTTTCCCAAGGGGGCCATGCTGACCCATAGAAATATCATTTCGAACTGCTGTCAATTAAGGGCATGGTTTCCAGGCAGCAGGCCTGGAGATGAAGTGGTACTGGCGGCCTTGCCTTTTTTCCATATATACCTCGGCACGGGGCTGCACAATGCCATAAACAACGGTTGGAAGATTGCGTGCGTATTTAATCCCCGAGAAGCCCATGAGGTAATAGAGGTAATAGAAGCCACACGGCCTACCATTTTTCCCGGCATTGCCACGCTCTTTAATAACCTGAACAACTATGAAGAGATCAAAGATCATGATCTATCCGGCATTAAATATTGCATGAGCGGCGCCGCCCCCTTGCCGGAGGATGTAAAGATAAAATTCGAGGAGATAAGCGGCGCCAAGGTGCGTGAGGCATACGGATTAACGGAGATGTCCCCGGGAGTTACCGCCAATCCATTTGTCGGTACGACCAAGGCCGGGACCGTCGGCCTTCCCTTCCCTAGTACAGACGTTAAGATTTGTGATGCCGACGGTAATGCCCTTGGCATTAATGAGGTAGGAGAGTTGGTAGTACGAGGTCCGCAAATGATGCTGGGGTATTACAAGAGGGAAGAAGAAACGCGTAACACGATCAAAGACGGATGGCTCTGGACAGGAGATCTGGCCTCAATGGACGAGGAAGGATATATTACCATAAGATCAAGGGCTAAAGACCTGATTAAATACAAAGGACATTCCGTGTATCCAGCTGAGGTTGAAGACCTCTTGCATTACCATGAAGCCATTGCCGAGTGCGGCGTCATCGGTATCCTTGATGATCACGGCGAGGAGAATGTAAAGGCGTATATCGAATTAAAAGAAGAATTTGCAGGTAAGCTTTCCGCGCAGGACATTATCGAATGGGCAAAGGCGAACATGGGATTTGAGAAATATCCGCGGTTTGTAGAATTTCTTGACGAGGTTCCAAAAACTATGGTGGGGAAGGTATCCCATCTGGAGCTGAGACAGCTGGAAGAAGAAAAGAAAAAAGAGGGATCATCCGTCTTCTCTAAACATGCAAGGAGCGCGGACGTCCTGTGATGCCCAAGGTGCAACCAGTGCGACGACGGTACGTGATTTTTTAAGGAGGCAAAAAAACGATGAAGGGAAAGAAAAAGAAGGAAGAAAAGGACAGGATCATCAGGGCAGAGGATCAGTGGGAGCCCATCGGGCACACCCCGATGCCCCATGTAACCGACCTGAGGAACTGGGACAGGCGCCTGATGGAGACGTATCCACCCTTTTATGCGCCCTTTTGCGACCTGTGTTGTCTGTGCACCTATGGCAAGTGCGACCTCACGGCGGGCAACCGTGGCGCCTGCGGCATCGATATCGCCGGCCAACAGGGCCGCATCGTGACCATCGCCTGCTGCATGGGTATGAGCGCCCATGCCGGTCACGCCGCCCACATCATCGATTACCTGATCGAGAAGCATGGCGAGGATCACCCCCTCAACCTGGGGGATCAGGTGGATGTGGAGTGTCCCAATATACGGACGGTATTGGGGTTAAAACCGAAGACCCTGGGGGATCTGAAGAAGGCCGTCCAGTACGCGGCCGAGCAGCTCGTGCATGTCCTCTCCTCGGTCCACACGGGGCAGGAGGGGGATGCGGTGGATTATGAATCCAAGGCCATGCACATCTCCATGCTCGACCATGTGGTGATGGAAGCGGCTGATGTGGCCCAGATCGCCGGCTTCAAGTACCCGACCTCCGTGGCGGACACCCCCCTGGTGGATATGGGGTGGGCATCGATCGATGCGAGCAAGCCGGTCATCCTTGTGGTCGGCCACAACCCGGCTGCCTCGACCGAGATCATCGACTATTTGAGAAAGAAGGGGCTGGAGGACAAGGTGGAGATCGGCGGCATCTGCTGCACGGCCCTGGAGACTACCCGCTATTCGGACAAGGCCAGGGTCATCGGCCCGCTCTCCCGCCAGCTCTTCTTCGTCAGGACGGGGATCGCCGACGTCATCGTGACGGATGAGCAGTGCATCCGCACGGATATGGTCGAAGAGGCAAGCAAGGTAGGATCAATCGTCATCGCCTCCTCGGACAAGGCCTGTCGAGGGCTGCAGGAGATGAGCGACAAGCCGACGGATGAGGTGGTGAAGGGGATGGTGGACAAGGGAAAGCATGTCCTGATCCTCGATCACGCCAAGGCAGCCGAGGTGGCGGTGGAAGCGGCGCTTCAGATCGCGCCGAAGCGGAAGAAGGCGAAGACAGCCTTGATCGATAAGGCAAAGGCCCAGGAACTGGCGCAGGCCTGCAAGGAATGCGGGAGCTGCGAGGTGGTCTGCCCCAACCTGCAGCCGATCGGGTCCGCCGTCAAAAAGCTTGCCGAGGGTGATTTTGGGCCGTTCACAGAGGTCTTTGAGAGCTGCATCGGCTGCGGCAAGTGCGAGGAGGCATGTCCCCAGGCCATACCCATCTTCCAGTTGATGCAGGCCGTGGCCAGCTGTGATACCTGGAAGTGCCGCGCGGGCAGGGGTCCCATCATGGATACGGAGATCCGCAAGGTAGGGGCGCCTATCGTGCTGGGGACCATCCCCGGGGTCGTGGCCTTTGTCGGGTGCTCGAACTTTCCCAACGAGATCAATGAGATCGCGGATATGGTGGAGGAGTTCGCCCGCAGGAAATACATCGTGGTGGTATCCGGGTGTTCGGCCATGACCCTCGGCATGAAAAAGGACGCCGAGGGGAAGACGCTCTATGAAAAGTATAGCGGCGATTTCGACGCGGGCGGCATCGTGAACGTCGGCTCCTGCGTGGCCAATGCCCACATCACGGGGGCGGCCATGAAGATCGCCAACATCTTCGCCAAACTCCCCTTGAGAGCCAACTACGAGGTCATCGCCGACTATATCTACAACCGCGTCGGCGCGGTCGGTGTGGCCTGGGGCGCCATGAGCCAGAAGGCGGCCTCCATCGCCACGGGGTGCAACAGGCTTGGGATACCAGTAGTACTCGGGCCTCACTCCGCTAAGTATCGCCGTCTCTTCCTGAGCCGCAAGGAGGAGGGGGACTGGAGGGTGATGGACGGCAGGAAGAAGGAGCTGGTGGACACCCAGGAGCCTTCGCCGGAGCACCTGGCCATCGTGGTGGAGTCCAAGGAGCGGGCCATGGTGACCATTGCGAAGCTCTGCATCCGCAAGAACGACACCCAGCCGGGCCGCCAGATAAAACTCAACCACTACATCGACCTGTACAAGAAGTTTTTCGGCACGTTGCCCGATGACCTCCATCATTTTGTGAGGACTGAAAAGGACATCCCCATGTTCTTCAAGAAGGAGGTCAAACAGTTCCTGGAGGAGAAGGGATGGAAGCCGAAGCCGGTGCTAAGTCTGCCGACCCTTATCGGGACCTATGAAACCGAGGTCCCGATCGAGGCTACTATTCGTTAACGAGGAGGAGAGACCATGCCACACCCACACCATCTGGTCAATATCCTGACGGGGGTCAAGGGGGCTACGGAGATGAAGGAGGCCGCGCCCCTGGTCAAGATCATCAAGAAGGCGGCCAGGCCCTTGCTGGTCATCGGTCCGCAGGCCCTGGAGGTACAGATAGACGGCAGACCCTTTATCGAGTATCTCGTGGAGATCGCCCGGGCCGGGCGGATCCCCATCTGCGCCACCGCCCACACCAAGAAAAAGCTCTTGGAGCTGGGAATAACGCCGGAGAGCGCCTATGACCTCATCGAGATCATCAACTCTCTGAAAGACCCGGAGTGGAAAGGGGTCAAGGGCGAGGGGTGCCATGACTTTGTGCTCTTCGGCGGGGTGAGGACCGACCTGGGCAACCAGGGGCTCTCGGCCTTGAAGCACTTCGCGCCGCATCTCAAGACGATGACCCTGTGCAAGTATTACTACCCGAATGCGAACTTCTCGCTGCCCAACTATCGTAAGAATGAAGACTGGAAGGCGCTCCTGGAGGAGCTCATCAAGGGTTTACAATAAAAAAATAAAGACGCTAAGGAGGTATATACAATGCCTGAGTTTCATGTCGACATGGGGCCTCAATACGAAGGCGAGAGGGTGAGAAAGGAGGACCTCCATGTGGAGTTCGGGGGTCCGAAGGTGGAGTACAAGGCGGAGCTGGTCCTGATGAAGGGGCTCGATGAAGTAGAAGAGGGCAAGGTGGAGATTGTGGGCCCGGACCTGAGCGAGATGCAGGAGGGGGGCAGCTACCCCCTCTTCGTCGAGATCTTCGTGGCAGGGGAGAAGCTGGAGAAGGATATGGAGCCTGTTATCGAGCGCAGGCTGCATGACTTCTGCAACTACATCGAGGGCATCTACCACATGAACCAGCAGGATGAGATCTGGTATCGCCTCAGCAAGGACGCCTTCAAGAAGGGGCTTATCTCCTTGAAGGAGTTCGGGGAGATCCTCATCTTCGAGTATACCTCGGACATCGATATTATTGAAAAGATGCAGGTTACCTTTTATACCGATCCGGCAAAGGTCAAGGAGAAGGTGGAGATAGCCCGTAAGATCTATGAGGAGCGCAGGGCCCGGGCCAGGGGGTTGAAGGAAGAAGACGTGGAGGACTTTTACGGCTGCGTCCTCTGCCAGAGCTTTGCGCCGACCCACTGCTGCATCATCACCCCCCAGCGGATCGCCAACTGCGGGGCCATCAACTGGTTCGACGGGCGGGCGGCCTCCAAGATGGACCCCGAAGGGCCCATCTTTCAGGTGCCCAAGGGCGAGACCATCAGCGTCTTCAAAGGGGAATACAGCGGCGCCGATCAAACCATCCAGGAGCGGTCCCTCGGTTCCATACAGCAGGTCTGGATCCATAGCGCTATTGAATACCCCCACACATCGTGCGGCTGCTTCCAGGCCCTCTACTTCTACATCCCGGAGGTGGACGCCTTCGGCGTCGTGCACCGAGATTTTAAAGGGGATACCCCCCTGGGGATGCCCTTTTCGACCATGGCCGGCGAGGCCAGCGGCGGCAGGCAGGTGGAGGGGATGTGCGGTATGGCCCTGGAGTACATACACTCACCTAAGTTCTTCCAGTACACGGGCGGGATGAAGCGGGTGGTCTGGATGCCCAAGGAGGTCAAGGAGCGCTTCAAGGAAGCCATTCCCGCGGACCTCTACGCAAAGATCGCCACGGAAGATGACGCCATTGACCCGGCTGCGCTCTCCGCGTGGCTGAACCAAAAGGGGCATCCGTGGCTCACCGGCGAGGCCCAACAGGAGCTGGAGGGGCTCATAGCGAAGGAAGGCTAGCAGCAGCTAAAAAACGTACGGGAGGATCGCGATGGCTGTCAAGGGGACAGATCTGGTAAAGCTTATGCCGAAGAAGCAGGGGTGCAAGGACTGCGGGTTTCCGACCTGCTTCGCCTTTGCCATGAAATTAGCCACCGGGGGGGCAGAGGTCAGTGCCTGTAAACACCTCTCCGACGAGGTGCGGGCGCAGATAGAGGAGCTCCTTGCGCCCCCGATCCGGCCGATCACCATCGGCCAGGGTGATAAGGCCCTGTTGATCGGCGACGAGGAGGTGATGTACCGCCATGAGAAGACCTTCTTCCACCCGCCGGTTATCGGTGTTCTCGTCTCCGATACCGAGGATGCGAAGGAGCAAGAGCGGAAGATAAAGGCGGTGAAGGAGATGCAGTTCCTCTGGATCGGACGCACCTTAAAGGCCGATCTGGCGGTGCTGCAGTGTGCTTCCGGTGATAAAGGAAAGTTCGTTGCCCTGGTGAAGCGGGCCCTCGAGATGAGCGACGGGGTCCCCCTGGTCCTGATGGCCGATGGGATCGATACCCTGCTGGCCGGTCTCGAGGCGTGCGGCAAGGAGAGGAAACCCCTGCTCTATGCTATTACCGAACGGAATGTCGATGAGGCGATCGGCAAGCTCGCGGGGCTCGAAGTCCCCGTGGCAGTCAAGGCCGACAGTCTGGAGAAGGTAGCTGCCCTGACCGAAAAACTGAAAGAGGCGGGGCTCCCGGACCTGGTCCTGGACCCCGGCTCCCGCACGATGTGGGATGCTGTGCGGGACCAGATCTTAATCCGCAGGGCCGCCCTCAAGCAGGGGTTCAAGCCGCTGGGTTATCCGACCATCACCTTCCCCTGCCTGATGGCCGATGATCCGAGAAAGGAGCTGGCCATCGCCGCCGCCCTGCTGACGCGATACGCAGGGATCATCTGCCTGTCCGATCTGCGCGAGGACGTCCTCTTTCCGCTCTTGGTGCTCAGGTTGAATATCTACACCGATCCCCGGGTGCCCATGGCGGTGGAAGCAAAGGTCTACGAGATCAACCAGCCGACCGACAAGTCGCCGGTGCTCATTACCACGAATTTTGCCCTGACCTACTTCTCGGTCGCCAATGAGATTGAGGCGACCAAGGTCCCCGTTTATCTCGTCATCCAGGATACCGAGGGGTTGAGCGTGCTTACCTCGTGGTCCACGGGGAAGTTCAGCGGAGAAACGGCGGCGTTGTTCATCAAGAAGAGCGGGATAGAGGGGAAGACCAAGAGCAGAAAGATCGTCATCCCCGGACTCCTTGCCCGGATCAAGGGCGAGTTGGAGGACGAGATGCCCGGATGGGAGGTCATCGTGGGCCCCAGGGAGGCGGCCGGCATTTCCTCCTTTCTGCCGGAGTTAGTGGGGAGGTCTTAGTCTTCACGATATGACAGGGGAACTGCAGGAGCTGCTCAATTCTTATCCGGCGAATAGACACTCCCTCTTGCGCATCCTACAGGCGGTTCAGCAAACAAGGGGGTTTCTCGCCGAGGAGGCATTGGGAGAGGTGGCCCGCCATCTCAAGATCTCGGCTGCCGAGGTCTATGGGGTGGCCACCTTCTACAACCAGTTTCGCTTTATCCCCTATGGCAAACACCATGTGGTTGCCTGTCTGGGCACGGCATGTCATGCCATGGGAGGGCAGCTTATCCTGGATGCCTTTGAGCGGGAGCTGGCAATCAAGGCAGGGGGGATAACCCCGGATCATGAGTGGTCTCTGGATAAGGTCGGGTGCATCGGCTGCTGTACCAAGGCGCCGGTGGTGGTGATCAACGATGTCATCCATGCCCGCATGACCCCCTTCAAGGTGGAGGAGGTGCTGGCGGGCTTGGGATTGAAGAGAAGCAAGGGCTCACGGAGTGAAGAGGCAGGTGAAGGGGAATCTCGATGACCTCCGCAAAGAGGCGCAGAAAAAGTGGGAACAACTGGAAGAGGAAGCTCTCACCGTGCGCATCGGGACCCCGACCTGCGGCCGGGCAGCAGGCGCCCTGGATACCCTTCAGGTCTTTCGAGAGAGGATAGAGAAGGAAGCAGTCGAGGCCCGTATCATCGAGGTAGGATGTATGGGCCTCTGTTTTGCCGAGCCCCTGGTCATCATCCACAACCCCCGATCCGGTCTTCCCCCCATCCTCTACGGCTTCATCACCCATCAGCATGTCCAGCGCCTGGTGGAGGGCTTTCTCTTGGGCGACGATCCCTGCCTGGAGCTGGCCCTGGGCACGGTGGAGTTCAAGGAGGATGGCACCCCGTATATCCCCGAGATGCCGCGCTTCGAGATCGAAGAGCGGATGATCCTTAGAAACTGCGGCTACATCGATCCCCTGGATATCGGGCACTACCTGGCCAGAGGAGGGTATCGTACCCTGCAAAAGGCCCTGCAGATGGAGCCAGCGGCGATCATCCAGGAGATAGAAGAGGCGCGGCTGCGCGGCCGGGGGGGCGCCGGATTTCCTACTGCCAGGAAATGGCGGATCAGCCATCAGATAGAGAAAGGGCCGAAGTATATCATCTGCAACGCCGATGAAGGCGACCCCGGCGCCTTTATGGACCGCGTGGTCCTGGAGAGCGACCCCCATTCTGTCATCGAGGGGATGGTCATCGCCGCCCGCGCCATCGGCGCCTCCCAGGGCTTTGTCTATACGAGGGCGGAGTACCCCCTGGTGATGGAGCGATTAAAGGCAGCCCTCTCCCAGGCGCGGGAGATCGGGGTTGTGGGAGAGGCAATCTTGGGCAGCGGCTTTGCCTTTGACATTGAGCTGGTGGGAGGGGCAGGGGCCTTTGCGTGCGGGGAAGAGACGGCGATGATCGCCTCGATCGAGGGCCATAGGGGGATGCCCAGGCCGCGCCCTCCGTACCCTGCAGAATACGGGCTGTATGGGGAGCCGACGGTAGTGGACAACGTGAAGACCTTTGCCATGGTAACGCGCATCATCGAGCAGGGGGGTGAAGGATTCAGCCGCATCGGCACACCGAACAGCACCGGCACCGCGGTCTTCGCCCTGGCCGGGCGCGTGGCGCAGATCGGACTGCTGGAGGTCCCCATGGGGACGACCTTGCGGCAGGTCATCTTTGACGTCGGGGGAGGGATCCCCGAGGGGAGGACCTTCAAGGCCGTTCAGATCGGCGGGCCTGCCGGCGGGTGTCTGCCGGAAGGCTCCCTGGATCTGCCCGTGGACTACGATTCCCTCAAACAAGCAGGGGCGATCATGGGCTCCGGCGGCATGATCTGCCTCGATGAGAACAACTGCATGGTGGAGACGGCCCGCTTCTTCGTCGATTTCCTTGCGCACGAATGCTGCGGCAAGTGTACTATGGGAAGGCTGGGGACCAAGCAGATGCTCCTCATCCTGGAGGATTTTGTCAGGGGCGTGGGGACCGAGAGGGACCTCGATGTGCTCGCAGGGCTGGCCCGGGATGTGGGTCAGGGCTGTCTCTGTCACCTCGGCGGCAGCGCCGCCAACCCCGTGTTGACCACCCTGCGCTACTTTCGCGACGAATATATCGCCCATGTCATAGAGAAGCGCTGTCCGGCGCTGGTCTGCCGGGAGCTTATCACCTATTACATCCTCCCGGAGCAGTGCGAGCGGGCCTGCGATCATTGTGTCCTCACCTGTCCCACGGAGGCCATAGTCACGGATGAGCGGACGAGGCGCAAAAAGATCCTGCAGGACAAATGTGTCAAGTGCGGCACGTGCCTCGAGGTCTGTCCCCCGGAATACCGGGCGGTGATCAAGGTATCGCCCCCGGAGAGGGTAAAGGAACTGGAGGCGGCAGCCGGTGCTGATAAGAAATAGTTGGAAAATATTCATCAATATTTCCTCTCCCCTGAGGAGACTGTGTCGCAATTCAAATATTTCCCTCGCCCTACGTTTGTCCCCCTCCACTTTAAGGGAAAATATGGAGGTGGGGATGTCGCAAGGCGACAGGGGAGAGGGAGAGGGGTCCAACTAAAAAGCATTTAACATATTGTTTTTATTGTAACCCCTCATCTGCCGCCTTGGGGCATCCCGTAGTCTATGGTTTATGCAAGGCGGTTCGGGACCGCGCCTTCTCCCCTTTCGTAAGGGGAGAAGGGATAGTTGGGGCCAACATGTAAGTATAACGCAGTCTCTGGGGGAGAAGAGATAGATGATATATTTTTCGCCACGCCAAGGCGTGACGTGCTTCGAGAGCGACAAAGTGGAAATGAGAACTTATCTAGAAAATAGGTTTCAAATCCCCCTTTACCCCCCTTTGCTAAAGGGGGGATGGGGGGGATTCATAGGTGGCGCGTCGTCATGAAAAATTCTGTAGAGATCACCATCGACGGCAAGAAGGTGCGGGCTGAGCAGGGCGAGAAGATTCTCTGGGCGGCCCTCTCTGCAGGGATAGAGATACCTCACCTGTGCGCCATCAAGGAGGCACATCCGCCCCTCGGCACGTGCAGGCTCTGCTTCGTGGAGGTCGAGGGGCAGGGGGTGGTTGCCTCGTGTGTGGAGCCTGTCAGGGAGGGGATGGTGGTCCATACGGATGGAGAACGGGCAACAGCCTTGCGCAGGCGGGCCATGGAACTCATGCTCGCCGATCACCCCATGACGTGCAAGGAGTGCTCCAAGAAAGGGAAGTGCGAGTTTTTGCAGGTGGCCCTCGCCATGAAGGTGAAGCGGCCGAAGCTGCTCCGCCCCTTCCCCCGGGAGGAGATGCCGGTGGATGCAAGCCACCCCCGGATCATCTTTGATCCGAACCAGTGCATCCGGTGCGGGAGGTGCGTGTGGGCCTGCAAGGAAAAGGTAGGCGAGGTCCCCTTCGACTTTATCAAAAAGGGGTACGAGATGCGGCTCACCACCTTCATGGGCAGGCCCCTGGCGGAGGCCGGCTGCACAGGGTGCGGCGCGTGCGTAGAGTTATGTCCGGTGGCGGCCCTCTGTCTCAGGGAGAAGGGATGAGCAAAAAGTCGACGTGGCAGGAGGCCGTGGAGCTGGCCTTTTCCTCGGCCCAGAAACAATTGAGGGCCATGGATCCGCGGCAGGTGGCCGAACAAAGCGCTGCTGAGTGGCATGAGGGCCAGGGAGGTGGATGGCTAGAGGTCGTCTTTTTGAACCGACGCTATCGGGTTGAGTTCTCCGGCGCAGAGGTTAAAGCCGAGGCTGGGGAGAATCCCTCGCTGGTCAGAAGGGTGCTCATCCTCCACTATCTGATCCAGGCGCAAGGAAGGGAGCTGGCCCGCCGCTGGGTCGATTTCCGCAGCCTGCCCGGCGGCGTGGTATACTATCCCGTGTTTCGAGGGAGGGTGATCTCGCGCCTGGTCAGGATGTTCGGCAAGAGGCCCCGGGATATGATCCAGGCAGCAGCCCCTCTGGGGGGCAGGGAGATTGCGATGGCCGATGCGGCTGTCGAGATCCCCGCCTTTCCCCGGGTGCCGGTGGTCTTCGCGCTCTGGGAGGCCTCGGACGAGTTTGGGCCGGAGGGGACGGTGATGTATGATGATGCACTCCCCGCGTATCTGGAGACGGAGGATGCCATCATCGTCTGCGAGGAGATCTTGGGAGAGCTTAAGAGCAATGTCCAGAAGGTTTAATTTCACGGCTACCGGCATCGGCAGCCTCCCCTTCACAGACCCGGGGGAGGCGTGCAGGCTGATCTTTGAACAGATGCCCGATGCCCCGCACTGGCCCCAGTTGCCAAAGGTCAGCCCGCGCGAGGGGATGATCGAGCAGTTTCTGGAAGGGGCCCCTGGTGTGGTGGAGAAAGGGGGCAAGCTCTCCTTGCGCCCCTTGGAGCCATATGAGGAGTGGGAGCGGTTCTATCAGGGCTATGAGGCAATCGATCTTGATGTCTTTGCCATCAGCCGAGAGCGGGGCAGGGGATTGTACGCCTTCCTGGAAGAGGTGGCGCACAGGGAGCCCCCTGCCTTTGTAAAAGGGCAGGTCACCGGCCCCATCACCCTCGGGCTCACGCTCAAGGACGAGGAAGGGGCAGCCGCCTTCTTCCATCCGGACCTGCGGGATATGCTGGTGAAACTGGTGGCGATGAAGGCGAGGTGGCAAGAGGCAACCTTCAAGCGCCTCGTGCCCCAAGCGGAGACGATCATCGTCTTCGATGAGCCCATCCTCAGCAGCTATGGCTCTGCCTTTATGAATGTAAGCCGGGCCGATATCATCAGCTGCCTCAGGGAGGCCAGCGCCCCGCTGCAGGGATTGAAGGGGATCCATATCTGCGGCAACACCGACTGGCCCATGATCATGGAGATCGGTCTGGATATCATCCATTTTGACGCCCACAAAGACCTCTCCAGCGTCCTCCTCTATGCGGAGCCGTTGCGGCGGTATCTGGCAGAGGGCGGGGCAATCTCCTGGGGCATTGTGCCGACTGATGAGGCGGCGCTCAAGGGAACAGGGCCCTCCGAACTGGCAGCGAGGCTCACGCAGGGGATGGGGCAGCTTATCCAGGAAGGCCTTTCTCAGGAGATCCTCTCGACGGGATCACTCATCGCACCCAGTTGCGGCGCCGGATCCCTGAGCGCGGAAGGGGCGCGCACGGTCTATCAGGTGACTGCAGCGGTGGCAGCCATCCTGAGGCGGGATTTTGCCTCGCGACTAAAACTAGCACATAATACATAGAAAAATTGTCTCGTTTCAAGGGGGAGAGGGAAGTAAGAGATGTGCGGGGTAGTGCTTGACAACAAGGACGATTTCTACTAAGTAAGTTGTGACAAAAATAACAAGGAGGTCGAGAAGCATCCGTTTTTTCTTAGAAAAGCTTGTTACGTGAGGGAAGGAACACACCGTTCTGCGTAGTCGTGGCGGTACAAACAAGCTCTATACGGTGAGGCGGTAACGTGCGGCATGTCGAGGAACCTGAGGCTGAAAAGCTGTGTTATCCAGCTATACTTCATTATTTAACTATGGGTACTTCTGATTTTGAGATGGCCGCTTGCTACTCGTTGCATTCAAGGAGGTAGGTACCGATGGTACTCTCTATTTCACTCTATGTTGCGTTGGTCCTTTTTGGAATGGGTCTGTTTTATAAAGGGTTCAGGTGGTTCCGTTACTCGCCCAGCATTGGGGCACAAAACGTTCCCACGGCTCGCCGGCTTGTAGCAGCCTTTACGGGAATCCTCTCAACACTTTTCAGCGCAAAGTTTTTCACTCTCGTGAAGGTCTTCATCCTCGACGTAGTCCTTAATCGCCGGATTCTGAGAGAAGACTTCCTCAGGTGGTTCATGCACATGAGCATCTACGGCGGGTTTGTGCTGCTCGTCGTGATGCATGCCCTGGGTCGATACACCAGCGCCGTCATATTCGACAACTACTATCCGACCATCAATCCCTTTTTCTTCCTCAGGGACCTGTTCGGGGTCCTGGTCCTCTTGGGCGTGGCCATTGCGATCTACCGGCGATTCATTCTGAGGATACCCCGGCTCTTTACCAACGTCAGGGATCATTACGCTATTATCATTGTGGCCGTCATCTTGCTTTCCGGCATTGCGCTGGAAGGTGTAAAAATTACGTCGCACACCATCTACCGGCAGATGGTAGCGGATTACGCCGGGCTGGAGGATGCGCAAGAGTTGAGGGCCCTGGAGGCCTATTGGGTACAACACTATGGTGTTGTACCCCCTGCGGGGCAAGGACCGTTTGATGCGGCGACCCTTGCGCAAGGAGAAGAACTCAATAACGCAAACTGTGTTGTGTGTCACTCCCGTCCTCAGTGGGCGTTTACCGGCTATGGGGTGGCCCGGATCATCAGCCCGTTCGCTGGGGGATTAGACAAGGTGAACGCACGCCGCTCCTTGAGGTACATTCATATCTTCGCGTGCCTCATTGGATTGGCGTACCTCCCCTTCAGCAAGATGTTTCATATCATCGCCAGTCCCTTGAGCCTGCTCGCCAACGCCGTCATGGAGCGGGGAACCTCAGACCCGGCCAATATAGCGACCCGACAGATGATGGAGCTGGATGCCTGCACCCACTGCGGGACCTGCACCGTGCGTTGTTCCGTTGCCGCGGTCCTGGATGAGATCCCCAATATCAACATCCTTCCCTCTGAAAAGATTGCATCCATCAAGGCGTTGGTATCGGGCAAGGAACTCCGGCGGCAAGAGCTCAAGGCAATTCAAGAGGGGGTCTACCTCTGCACCAATTGCTACCGTTGTACCGTGGCCTGTCCCGTGGGGATCAACTTGCAGGATTTGTGGTTCAATGTGCGGGAGGTGCTCCTTCAGAGAGGATTGCCGGAGTTTTCCGTGCTCTCTCCCCTGTCTTTTTACCGGGGGTTGATGAGGAAGGAGATGGGCAAAAAGGCTTATGAGAAACCTTTAGTGAGGGCGAAGGAAACTATTGCTGATAAATGTACGTTGATGAAGATACAGGATACGGTTGTCCCTCTGACCCCGACAGACAGGGCGTTTAAAGACAAATTGCAGCTATCCGCACAGGCGAGCACCTTCTCGGGCTGTTTTGGCTGTCAAACGTGCACCAATGCCTGCCCTGTTGTAGCCAACTACAAAAAGCCTCAAGAAATGCTTGGTCTGTTGCCCCATCAGATCATGCACGCCTGTGCCCTCGGAGTAAGGGATTTGGCCTTTGGTTCCGCTATGTTGTGGGATTGTCTCACCTGCTATCAATGTCAGGAGCAGTGTCCACAGGGGGTATCGGTCACTGACGTACTCTATGAGCTCAAAAACTTGGCGGTGGAGTACATAAGTGGAATACCATCTCAGACAATGGAGAGGGAAAGATGAAATTCGCCTTATTTCTTGGCTGTACTATTCCGGCACGAGTCATGCAATATGAATCGGCATCGAGGGCGATCTTAGGGGCACTCAATGTCGGAGTGGTCGACATTAAGGAATTCAATTGTTGCGGGTACCCGTTGCGAAACATCAATTTTAAGGCCTTTGTCCTGTTGTCTGCCCGGAATCTCGCCTTGGCTGAGCAGGATGACCTGGATATCATAACCCTGTGTCAATGTTGCTTCGGCAGTCTCAAGAAAGCAAACCATCTCCTGAAGGAGGATGCTTTACTTCGCAATGAAGTGAATTCGCATCTCGAAAAAGAAGGTCTGAGATATACAGGGGGGATCGAGGTGAAACACCTCCTCCAAGTCTTGTACCATGATGTCGGGATTGCAGCTATACAGAAAGAGGTCAAGCGGATGTATGAGGGGCTTCAGATTGCCGCCCACTATGGATGTCATATCTTGCGACCGAGCCAGGTGGTTCAATTTGACAATCCCTTGTCCCCCACCATCTTTGATCAACTCGTTGAGATCACGGGCGCTCAAAGTATTTACTGGCCCCTGAGGCTTGAATGTTGCGGGGCCCCGCTGTGCGGGATCAATGATGAACTTTCCATGGACTTGAGCAAGAAAAAGCTCGAGTCCGGCAGGCGGCTGGGGGCGGAGTATGTGTGCGTTGCCTGTCCGTACTGCCACCTCCAGTTTGATACGGTACAGGAGCGGATGCGTGCAGAAAAAAGGATGGGCGATCGTCTCCCCTCCATCCTCTATCCGCAACTCCTCGGCCTCTGTATGGGGATCAATGAGAAAATACTTGGATTAGAGATGAACCGAATCCCTCTCGACAGCATAAAGGATTTCTTATCTGAAACAAGGGGGAAACCCGGCACAAAGGCGGCTTATGACAAGGGTGCGCGTCGGAACGTTGCTTGACGGTCAAGAAAACTGGATGACGCAAAGGGCCATATACGGTATCCGATGCGCTGCAAGAGACATTGTAGCAACTATTGAGCCTGCGGATACCTTTTTAACTCGTTGAGGAGGAAGTAACGTGGCAAACGGGAAAATAGGTGCAGTGCTGGTTGTCGGAGGCGGCATTGGTGGTATGCAGGCCTCTCTCGATCTGGCCAACGCTGGATATAAGGTCTATTTGGTCGAGCGTTCGACTGCTATTGGGGGCAGGATGGCGCAACTGGACAAGACATTTCCCACAAATGATTGTTCCATGTGCACCATCTCTCCCAAGCTTATCGAGGTAGACAAGCACCTCAGCATCGACATCATCACCAATGCCGAAGTGGAGTCCATCGAAGGGAAGCCGGGCAATTTTCAGGTTCGGGTCAGCAAACAACCCCGGTTTATAGATTTGGAGAAGTGTAACGCATGCGGCGACTGTATGGAGGTATGCCCGGTTGCGGTGCCGAGTGAGTTCGACGAAGGGCTGATGCCACGCAAGGCGGTCTTTAAGGCATACCCGCAGGCCATCCCCAACGCCGCAGCCATCTCGAAACTGAACAGACCTCCCTGCGTGCTGACCTGTCCGGCTCATGTAAACTGCCAGGGGTACGTGGCCCTCATCGCCGTCGGCAAGTTCAAGGAGGCACTGGGCCTGATCAGGGAGCGGAATCCATTGCCGTCGGTCTGCGGCAGGATTTGCCACCACCCGTGTGAGGCGGTATGTAACCGCGGCGATATCGATGAGCCAGTGGCGATCAATCCGCTTAAGAGGTTCGTGGCCGACTATGTCAGGACGCATCCGGCGGAAGGAGGGGAAGAAGGTGCGGATGCCTCCGCCTCCCTTCCCATCGATCCGAACAAGCCGCGAATCGCTATCGTAGGAGCCGGGCCTGCCGGGTTGGCGGCAGCACGTGATCTGGCGCTGCTGGGGTATCCGGTAACCATTTTTGAAGCGCTCTCCGCGGCCGGAGGTATGCTCCTTGCCGGGGTACCGAGGTATCGACTCCCCAAGGATATCCTCCAGCACGATATAGATGAGATCCTGAAGTTGGGGATAGAGTTGAAAACCAACACCAGTATCGGGAAAGACCTGAGCCTCGACGATCTGCGTCGCGATGGTTATAAGGCGATCTTTCTGGCCATCGGGCTATGGAAAGGGCGCGACCTCTCCATCGAGGGCATGGACCTTAAGGGCGTGCTGCAGGGTATCGATTTTCTCAAACAGGTGAGTCTCGGGGCGGAGGTCCGGCTTCCCCCAAGGGTATTAGTGATCGGCGGCGGTAACGTGGCTATCGACGTGGCGCTGACCGCCCTGCGCGTCGGGGCACGCGAGGTTCAGCTTGCCTGCCTCGAGGGCAGGGAGGAGATGCCCGCGCACGAATGGGAGATAGCCGATGCCCTGGAAGAGGGGGTTATCCTGAACACCTCCTGGGGCCCCCGGCGAATCCTGGGTGAGGGCGGCAACGTAAAGGGCATTGAGCTCGTGCGCTGCACGTCCGTTTTTGACGAGGAGGGGAGGTTCAATCCCAGCTTTGATGAAACAGTAACGACCAAGCTAGAGACCGATATGGTTATGGTGGCCATCGGGCAGAGACCCGACCTCACGGGGCTTGAGGGTGTGGCGGGGATTGCAACCACACCCGCCGGCACCATGCAGGCCGATCCGCTCACCTTGGAGACGGGTAGCGAGGGGGTCTTTATCGGAGGGGATGCGGTCTTGGGACCCAGGTCCGCCATCGAGGCCATCGCGCAGGGTCATGAGGCAGCTATCTCCATCAACCGGTACCTCCGGGGGGAAGACCTGCGCGCCGACCGTGCAAAAAAGGAGACGGAACCCGCCCCGGCACCCGAAGGTCCTATTGAAAAGAAGCCACGGGTGCCTGAGCCCAAACTGCCGGTATCCAAACGACGCGGCACCTTCAAGGAGATAGCATTGACCCTGTCCGAAGAGGCGGCCATGGCCGAGGCCAAGCGGTGTCTCAATTGCGGTCTCTGTTCCGAATGCTTACAGTGTGTGGCCGCCTGTGGGGCGCAGGCCATCGATCATTATATGCTCCCCGAGGAAATCGTGCTGGATGTCGGCGCCGTTATCCTCACGCCCGGATACGAACCTTTTGATCCCCGGCTGAAAGGGGAATACGGTTACGGGCGCTTTGCTAATGTAATTACAGGGATGGAATTTGAGCGGATCCTTTCGGCATCGGGTCCGTATCAGGGTCATGTACACCGTCCATCGGACAGGCAGGAACCGAAGAAGGTAGCCTGGATCCAGTGTGTGGGTTCCCGGGATGTTACCGTGGGCAGGGATTATTGCTCCTCGGTCTGTTGCATGTATGCCACGAAAGAGGCCATCATGGCGATAGATCATGTGCCCGGCTTGGAAGCCACTATATTCTACAACGACATCCGGGCCCACGGAAAGGGGTTTGAATACTATTATGAATCGGCAAAAAATAAGTACGGGGTGAGATACAGGCGGGGGATTATCTCCACGATTACAGAAGATCCCAAGACCAAGAATTTAAGGCTTCGTTACCTTGCAGATAACGGACGGATTATTGAGGAGAAGTTTAACCTCGTGGTGCTCTCCACAGGGTTAGTCCCCTCACCGGGCACCAAAGAGCTGGCCGAGCGGTTAGAGATAGGGCTGGACCGGTTCGGGTTCGCCGCGACGGGCAGTTTCTCGTCCAATCGAACCAGCCAGCCGGGAATCTACGCGGCAGGCGCCTTTGAAACGCCCATGGATATCCCCGAGACCGTCATGGGCGCGAGCAGCGCCGCTGCCCTCGCCATGGAGGATCTCGCCGATGTCAGGGGGACCATGGTTGTCGAAAAGGAGTATCCGCCGGAGAGGGATGTCCTGGACGAGGAGCCCCGCGTCGGTGTCTTTGTGTGCCGTTGCGGCACCAACATTGCGCGTGTGGTTGATGTGCCTTCCGTGGCAGAGTACAGCAAGGCACTCCCGCATGTTGTCTATGCCGAGGAAAATATCTATACGTGTTCGACCGATACCCAGGCGAGGATCATCAATGCCATCAAAGAGCACGGCGTCAATCGCGTTGTCGTTGCTTCCTGCACCCCCCGGACGCACGAGCCCCTGTTCCAGGATACCCTGCGGGAGGCCGGATTGAATAAATATCTCTTCGAGATGGCCAACATCCGCGACCAGTGCTCCTGGGTGCACGCCACCCATCCCCGGGAGGCCACGGAAAAGGCCAAGGACCTCGTGCGGATGGCGGCGGCCAGGGCTGCGGTCCTGGAACCCCTCACAGACATGTCGGTGGCAGTGATTCAGAGGGGGCTGGTCATTGGCGGCGGATTGGCCGGGATCACTGCGGCCCTCTCCCTCGCCTCCCAGGGGTTCGAGTGCTGTCTCGTGGAGAAGGAGGCGGAGCTGGGCGGCTACCTCCGCCATATTCATACCACCATTGACGGCCTTGACGTCCAGCAGTACCTGAGCCATTTGCTCAATCGTGTGGAGGAGGAGCCGCGAATTACGGTTTACACTGGCGCCCAGGTTGCCGATTTTTCAGGGCACGTCGGCAAGTTTATAACACATATATCTCAGAATGGGGATGAAATCACGCTTGAACACGGCGTGCTCATCATGGCCACCGGTGCGGCAGAGTACAAGCCGGAGGAGTATGGTTACGGGAAAAGCGAGCGGATTGTGACCCAGCTGGAACTGGAGGAAAAGATGGCATCGGACGCGGATGCCTTCAACCGGGCCAAGGAAGTGGTGATGATCCAGTGCGTCGGCTCCCGTGAGGAGGGCCATATGTACTGCAGCCGCGTCTGCTGCACGGAGGCGGTAAAGAACGCCCTGAAGCTCAAAGCGATCAATCCCGATATAGAGGTAACGATCCTGTTTCGCGATGTGCGCACCTATGGTCACTATGAACTCTACTACAGAACGGCTCGGGAGCAAGGGGTGCGATTTATTCGTTGGATTCCGGAACGCCGTCCCCAGGTCTCCATCAAGGGGCAGGGCGTGGAAGTCAGGGTGTACGATGAGCCCCTCAAACGGGAGGTGCTGCTGAGGCCTGATTATCTTGTTTTAAGCGCGGGGATCAGACCCCGGGAGGATATGGAGGAGCTGGCATCTTGCACCAAGCTCCCTCTGACAGCAGATGGGTTTTTCTTGGAAGCCCACGTGAAGCTTCGCCCTCTCGACTTTTCCTCCACCGGGCTTTTTCTGTGCGGCATAGCGCACGCGCCAAAGCTGATCCCCGAGACCATTGCCCAGGCGCAGGGGGCAGCGGCGCGGGCAGCGACGATCCTTTCAAAAAAACAGCTCTCCATTAGCGGCGTCGTCTCAGTGGTGGATCAGGAGCGCTGTGTCGCCTGTCTCACCTGCGTGCGAGTCTGTCCTTACTTTGTTCCGCGCATTAATGAGCAGGGAGTAGCTGAAATAGAGGCAGCTGCGTGTCACGGGTGCGGGATCTGTGCCTCGGCCTGTCCCAGAAAGGCCATTGAGGTCCAGCATTACAGGGATAAGCAGATAGTGGCTAAATGTGATACCTTTTTTGAGGCACTTGCTAGGGGAGGTTAAAACATGGAGTCCTTTGAGCCGAAAATCGCAGCATTTTGTTGTGAATACTGCGCTTACTCCGCAGCCGACCTTGCCGGTTCGATGAGGCTGGAGTACCCGCCTAACGTGCGGATCATAAAGCTCCAGTGTACCGGCAAGGTGGATGTCATCCACCTGTTGCGAGCTTTCGAGGGGGGGGCCGACGCCGTCTTTGTAGCGGGGTGAGAAGAGGGAGAATGTCATTTCCTGGAAGGAAATCTAAGGGCTAAAAAGAAGGTTGGTTACGCGAAGGGATTATTGGCAGAGGTCGGGTTAGAGCCTGAGCGGGTAGAGATGTTCAATATGGGGGCTTCCGATGCCACGAAGTTCACTGCCGCCGTTGAAGAAATGACCAAACGAGCAAAAGAGCTGGGTCCCAGTCCCCTGAGGAAAGGGGGAGTCGCGCAGAAGGAGGCTATATCATGATTGTTGGTGAGAGGAAGCCGCTGGAGGAAATCAAGGCCATGGTGGAGCCCTATACAAGGCTGCTGATTTTGGGATGCGGAACGTGTGTGAGCGTATGCATGGCCGGTGGAGAGAAAGAGGTGGAGGTGCTTGCCTCCCAGTTGCGAATGCTGAACGAGAAAGAGGGAAGGAAGCAAGAGATAGAAGAGGCCACCGTGCAGCGACAGTGCGACAGGGAGTACATTGAGCCCTGCCTTGATAAAATCACTAAGGCTGATGCTGTCCTTTCCATGGCGTGCGGGGTTGGTGTGCAGTATGTGGCAGAGGTGGCGGGTGAGAACACTATCGTACTGCCTGCCCTCAACACCGAGTTTTACGGGGCTAATCTTGGTGCGGGTATCTGGGCAGAGCGATGTGCCGGATGCGGAAACTGCGTCTTACATATTACGGGAGGGATTTGTCCCATTGCCCGATGTGCTAAACGACTCTTCAACGGCCCGTGCGGGGGTTCGCAGCGGGGAAAGTGTGAGATCAACCCGGAGATCGACTGCGCCTGGCAGTTGGTCTATGATAGACTTAAGGCTCGGGGGCAGTTAGCGGTATTGGAGGAAATCGTGCCGCCGAAAAGCTGGAAGCCGAGTCTCAGCGGCGGCCCAAGAAAGGTGATAAGGGAGGACCTACTGCTATGAAGTCTGGGAGCAATTTAGAGAAGATACTGGGGAAAGGGGAATTTGCCGTCACCGGCGAGCTTGGTCCTCCCAAGGGGAATAATGTAGAGGTGATAAAGACGAAGGCCGCATATTTACGGGGGTATGTTGATGCCGTCAACATCACCGATAATCAGACCTCTATTGTTCGGATGTCGAGCATCGCCACCTCAGCCCTCTTGATTCAGATGGGGCTGGAGCCGGTGATGCAGATGGTCACCCGGGACAGGAATCGTATCGCCATCCAGAGCGATATTTTTGGGGCCACGGCCCTGGGGATCAAGAATATGCTCTGCCTGAGCGGCGACCACCAGATTTTCGGCAACCAGAAAGAAGCGGCCAATGTCTTTGATATCGATTCCATACAGTTGTTGCAGTGTGTTAAGACCATGAGGGATGAGGGGACGCTGCTCGGGGGGGAGGAGAAGATCGAAGGAGAAATTAAGCTCTTCATCGGGGCGGCGGCCAACCCCTTCGCCGACCCCTTTGAGTTCAGGGTGGTTCGGCTGGCGAAGAAGGCCAAGGCAGGGGCCGATTTCATCCAAACCCAATGCATATACGACATGGAGCGCTTTAAAGAATGGATGCGGATGGCGAGAGACCGGGGGCTCCATGAAAAGCTGCATATCCTGGCGGGGGTGACACCCCTCAAGTCCGGAGGTATGGCTCGGTATATGGCCAAGAATGTAGCGGGGATCACTATCCCCGATGCCATTGTAGAGCGGATGGTGAAGGCGAAAGAACCGGCCCAGGAGGGGATAAAGATCTGTGTAGAACAGATCGAGCAACTCCGGGAGATCGGGGGGGTGCATGGAATTCACCTCATGGCCATTGAGTGGGAACAGAAGGTCAGTGAAATCACCAAGGCCGCCGGCCTCCTTCCCAGACCTCAACCCTCGTAAGTGAGAAGCTTACGCGTAAAAAAGATTGTGCCGGAAGTAATCCGGGTAATGAAGAGGGTGTGTCGGGGGATGAACATTGTCTTCATCGGATGGGCAAGAAAGATTTCCCAGATCTTGCAGCGTGTAAGATCTGCCGTGAATAACAAAAGAACCCTGATCAAAGGATTGGATAGCATCCCTTAAGGGGCCTTCCCTTAAGGGATATTTTATGCGCATGGCAGACAACAGGATGGTAATGCCGGGCGTCGGGAACCTGATACTCCGGGACGAAGTGGTAGAGGTACATGCGGTGCGGGCGTTCGAAGTGCGGAAACTCCCGTTGCAGGTCGAGGTTATCGACGCCGGCACGGCTCTTATGGAGGTTCTGCCCGTCATCCGGGCAAGGTGCTCCTGAAAACGCACATAGGGGGGCATAGACTCCTCGACCCCTTAAGCGGCGAGCAATTTCCCCGGATCTGCTGAAAAGGTTTGTGATTGTGAAGAGATGCGAATTATTTTACAATGCGTGCCGGATGAAACCCCGTACGTCAATCTCCTCACGATTGCCCTCTTTAGAAAAAGAACAAGACGGGTACGCCCGAATCCTTGAGCAGATAAGCAACAACGGAATCCTCATCTTCGACGGGGATCGTTCTTGATCGGTCATCAACGATAGGTTTAAGGGGTTCCCGAAGGAGAAACAGGGTGACGAAGGGGCAAAGGTCTGCTTCTCGGGCCGAAGGCATAAAAAATAAAAACGAGGGAGGGCAGGCAATGGCAAAAAAGATCTTGTTAGTTGATGACGACCCTGATCTGGTGGAGGCCGTTTCCACCATCCTGAAGAGCAAGGGCTATGCGGTTGCCACAGCTTATGGCGGGGTTGAGGGACTGAAAAAGGCCAAGACCGAGAACCCCGATCTCATCGTCCTCGATGTGATGATGCCGGACAAGGATGGGTATGCAGTTTGTAAGGAGCTGAAGGCCGACAAGAAGTCTCGCTCTATCCCCATCCTCTTGCTCACCGCCGTCGTCTCGAATATACCTACCAGCAAGTACACGCATCAGATGGGGATGAATACGGAGGCGGATGACTACATCGACAAACCGGCGGAACCTGACGAACTGGTCAGGAGGATAGAAGCGCTGATCTCTAAATAATTGGGGAGGCGCTATCTTCAGGAGAGCTGAGAGCCCGCGGTGAATGCGAGGGGCAAGATCCTCGTGATCGATGATGAGGCTGCCATACGTGACAGCTGTTGTCGGATCCTCGCCCAGGAGGGATGTGAAGTCGTCACCGCAGCCGATGGGGAAGAGGGGCTGGCCGCCATCCAGGGTGATTCGCAGGGCTTTGCCGTGGTGCTCCTGGACCTGAAGATGCCGGGGCTGAGCGGAATGGAGGTGTTGGAAGCGGCCAGGGAGTTCAACCCCGCCCTCCTGATCGTCGTCATCACCGGCTACGCCACGGTCGATTCGGCTGTCGAGGCCATGAAGAAGGGGGCCTATGACTTTATCGCCAAGCCCTTCACACCGGATCAACTCTGCTTAATAGTCAATCGGGTCCTGGAGAAGCGGCAGCTGGAGCTGGAGGCTGAACAGTTGCGGGCGGAGGCGGCACGCAGCCTCAGGGATGTGGCCACAGAGAAGAGTAAGGTGAGGACCATCATTAACAGTATGGCTTATGGAATCTTGGTGACTAATCGAGAGGGTCTGATCGTTCTCACCAACCCGGCAGCGAGCAGGATGCTGGAAATCGAAACTAATGCATGTTTGGAGAAAACCCTGAGTGAGGCCGCGGGTGATGAGAAACTCATGGAGGCCGTGCGGGGGGTGGTGTCACCAAATAACCCCGAGGTGACCACCATCTCCCAAGAACTCCACAGAGGAGATTCCCTCATCAGGGCCCACACAGCGGCGGTCAAAAGCGACGAGGCAGAGGTGTTAGGGACGGTGACGGTTTTGGAGGATATGACCTATCTCCTGGAGCTCGACCGCATGAAGGGGGATTTTATCGCTATGGTCGCCCACGAGCTCCGCTCCCCGATGGCGGCCATCGGGCAGAACATAAATCTGATCTTAGATGGTCTTGCCGGTGAGACAACCGAAAAACAAAGGCACCTGCTGACGAGAGCCAAGGAGCGTTCCAAGGGACTCCTCGATCTCATCGCTGACCTGCTGGAGATGTCCAAGATAGACGCTGGCGTGGCCATGCAGCGCAAGGAACCCCTGCAGGTGGAGGAGGTGGTGCGTAACGTAGCGGAGCTGATGGAGGTAGAGGCCCAGGCCAAAGGGATATCCCTTGCTACCGAGTTTCATCCCTCTCTTCCCCCTGTCTTGGGGGACAGGGATAATCTGGAAAGGGTCTTCATCAATTTGTTGAGCAACGCCATAAAATATACGCCGAAAAGAGGTAAGGTGCTGATAGCGGTGTGTTCTGACGGCGATTATGTCAAGACGGTGGTGCAGGATACCGGCATCGGCATCTCCAAAGAGGATCTGCCCCGGATCTTCGACAAGTTCTCCCGGATCAAGTCGGAGAAGACCCGGGGGATTGTGGGGACCGGATTAGGGCTTTCCATCGCCAAGAATATCGTCGAGGCCCATCTCGGTTCCATCTCGGTGGAGAGCGAGGAGAGCACAGGGACCACCGTTACCGTTCTCCTACCCCAGAAGACGGGATAACGGAAAGTCCGAGGGAGTGAGCAATTCCCCCGGATCTGCTAAGTGGAATCCAAGGCTGTTCAGAAATGCCCTGATACACGTTGAGCCTTGCGAAATCCCGCTATGGTGGGGTTGAGCCTTGCGAAATCCCGCCTTGCGGGAGCTCGCAGTTGCTCCCACATCTTCCGCGAACTCCTCATCCGCAACCTTTAGAGCTAGAGCCCGCTCAAACGCCTTTCGAACCCTGTTTAAATGAGCTATAATTCCCCCTCTTGTATCAAAATACTATGACGAGATGTGACAGAAAGCCGTGATTTTAGGGCTCATGCCTTGTCATTTGAGGTGCGAAGCTACAACCATAGTTGCGATGCAGTAAGAGTTGCTTTACAATAATGGTGAGATGAAACCCCGCACCCGCAAGTCGATCGCACCCCCCCCACCCTCTCCAGAAAAAGAACAAGACCGGTACAGCCGAGCCCTGGTACAGATGAGCAATGACGGGATCCTCGTCTTCGACGAAGATCGCTCTATAGCCTTCACCAACAAGATGGCCGCCATACTTACCGGCTATCCTCCAGAAGAGCTTTTGGGAAGGGATGTCATCTCGATCTTGGGTCACGGGGTAGAGGAGGTCCTCGGGCATCTCAAGGGCCCTGGGGATAAGCTGTGTCAAGAGGTGCAGATCACTACTGCCGGGGGCGAGCAGAGGGATATCTACCTCTGTTTGGCCCTGGCCGACGGGGGAGGGGGTGCGGTCAAGGGTTGCGCCTACCTCACCGACATCACCGAGCGCAAGAGGTTTGAAGACAGGCTCAGGGTCTCGGAGAAGAGGTATCGGGAGCTCTTCCACCAGGTTGGGGAGGGGCTCTTCATCAGCTCCCCGGAAGGCAAATTCATAGATTGTAACCAGACCCTCTTGGATATGCTCGGCTATGAGACCAAGGAGGAGCTCTTACAGATAGATATCGTCAAGGATCTCTATGTGATACCCCAGGAACGCGAGGTATTCCAGGAGATGATGGAACGGGACGGTTCTGTCAGAGAGTGGGAGGTGGAGTTTAAGAGAAAGGATGGGGGGAAAATCACGGCGCTCCTCTCCGCACATGCCATTCGCGACGGCGCGGGGAAGGTCGTCGGATACGAGGGGATAAACATCGACATCACCCAGCGTAAGCAACTGGAACGGGAACTCAGGGAGACCAATGACTTCAGGAAGCGACTCATCGAAAGCTCTCCCTATGCCATTATCGCTACCGACATGCAGGGGGATATTATCGTCTTTAACAGGGCGGCTGAGGAGTTGGTCGGCTATAAGGCGGAAAAGGTGTTGGGGAAGATGCACATTACCCAAATCTATCCGCCAGGCGTGGCCAAAGAGGTGATGACGAGACTGCGCAGCCCTGACTATGGAGGGATCGGCAGGTTGACGGGGTCAGAGTTCAAGATGGTGGATAGCCGGGGTAGGGAGATCCCCATACACCTCTCGGCTGCCATCGTCTATCAGGATGCCCAGGAGGTGGCGTCCGTGGGGTTCTTTACCGACCTGCGTCCCCGGATCGTCTTGGAACAGAAGCTGCAAGAAACTCATCTCCAACTTGTTCAGCTAGAGAAGCTGAGGTCCTTGGGTGAGATGGCAGCCGGCGTCGCCCATGAGATCAACAATCCGTTGGGGGGTATCCTCATATACGCGAGCCTCTTGATGGAAGGGCTCGCACCCGATGACGCACAGCGGGCGGACCTCGGACGGATTGTCCAGGAAGCGACGCGGTGTCAGGAGATAGTAAAGAGCCTCCTCGAATTCGCCCGCCAGAGCGGTCCCAAAAAGGAACTGATCGATGTCAACAGGGCCGTAACCGATGGCCTTCTCTTTCTGGAGAACCAGGCCACCTTCCATAACATCGAGATTATCAAGGAGCTTGGCCCCTCCTTCCCCCCCCTGTTGGGTAACGCCGGCCAATTAAAACAGGTCTTTCTGAACATCATGATCAATGCGGCTGATGCCATGCAGGGACGAGGCGTCCTGACGATAAAGACCTTCTTTGCAGGAGATGGCGATAAGATCGCCATAGAGTTCTCAGACACCGGTGGCGGCATACCCCAGGATATCTTGCCGAGGATATTCGATCCTTTTTTTACTACTAAAAAGGTGGGTGAAGGAACAGGCCTGGGACTCTCCATGTCGTACGGCATCGTGAAGGAACACAAGGGGAATATCGAGGTCGACACCGTGCTGGGCAGCGGCACGACCTTCCGGGTCCTGCTGCCGGTAGAATATGAGGAGGAGGCGTCTGATTAAGCAAAAGCAATAAACCAACAAAAAATTCTTGTATCTTATCTCAAAATTGCTTACAGTGGGGGCTCATTGTGACTCACGAGAAGGAGGTTCCCATGGGGTGGCGTGAGCGGCTGGGGAGTGGCGAGTTTTTAACGGTGGCGGAGGTCTTACCGCCCAAGGGCGTCGATGTTAAGGGATTTGAGGAGCGATTAATCCCCCTCAAGGGGAGAGTGAAAGCCATCTCGGTACCTTCCCTGCAGGGGGGGATCATGCGCATGAGTTCCTGGGCGGCGTGCCGGTATCTGCTCGATAAGGGGTACGAGACGATCTGTGAGGTCTCCTGTGCCCATCAAAACCGGGTGGCGGTCCAGGCGGAGCTGCTCGGGGCCCACCTCTTAGGTCTTGTGAATGTGATGGCAGCCTTGGGAGATGATCCGAAACTGGGAGATCACCCCGAAGCCAAGGCGGTCTTCGACATAGACCTCTTGGAGCTTTTGAAGGCAATAAAGAAGCTTCACACGGGATATGATATGAGCGGTGGAGATCTGGAAGGGGCTCCCCGTTTTTGCGTTGGTGCGAAGCTCGATGCCAGCGCTCAAGGCCATGTCCTCGACCTGGAGATGAAGGAGCTGGAACAGAAGATCCGTCTCGGCGTGGAATTTTTTATCACGACCTCGGTGTATGATCTCGCACAATTCGAGACCTTCATGCAGAAGGCCCGGACCTTCGGTGTCCCCGTCATCGCGGGGCTGATGCTTCTGAAGTCAGCCGGGATGGCCCGGTACATCAACAAACACATTGAGGGGGTCATGGTCCCCGAAGGGACCATCGAACAGTTGATGAAGGCCCCGGACAAAATCGCGGCCTCTGTCGATATAGCAGTAGACCTCATCAAGGGGGCGCGCGCATTATGCCAGGGGGTAAGCATCATAGCGATGGGCTGGGAGGACACAATCCCCCGCCTCCTGGATGCAGCAGGCCTCTAACCGGGCTCGATAGAAGATCTCCCCCGGCGGGTAGCCGGGCTTCACAGCGGAGATGAGCCAAGGAGGAGGATGGAAAAGGTCAGTGTCATACGTAGGGATGAGGTGCTCCAGGGAGCAGGGTTCGCCCGCTGGCTCAAGGAGGCAAGCGGCGAGGATGTTTTTCGGTGCTATCAATGTCTGAAGTGCAGCACGGGGTGTCCTATGGCCGAGGCCATGGATATCCTTCCGAGCCAGGTTATCCGTATGGCCCAGCTGGGAAGGGGGGAGGAACTGCTGCGCTCCGAGACCATCTGGGTATGCGTCAGTTGCTATACCTGCAGCATACGGTGCCCCAATGATATCCACATCGCCCATGTCATAGATGCCCTGCGGGAGCTGGCCCTGAAGGAAGGGATTCCACCCAAGCGAGAACGGGTTGTCCTCTTCCATCAGCTCTTTTTGGCCTCCATACGGGAGTACGGCCGCGTCTATGAGGCGAAGCTCCTGGCGAAATATGAGGCCAAATCAGGGGAGTTGATGAAGAATATCCCCCTTGGGTTGGCCATGTTCCTCAAGGGGAAGATCGCCCTGCTGCCCCACAAGGTTGCGGACACCAAAGGGGTTCGGGAGACCTTTGAGCGTCTGGAGGAGGGGGAGGAGGGGTGAAGAAGATAGGATATTATCCCGGATGCGCCCTTCTCTCCTCGGCCAAGGACTACAATTTCTCTATTCACGCGGTCTTTGAGAGACTGGGGGTGGTTCTGGAGGAGGTAGAGGATTGGATCTGCTGTGGGGCCAGCTCGGCCCATGCGACCGATGACCTCCTCGCCCTGGCGTTGCCCGCGCGGACCCTCGCGCTGACCGAACGGGCAGGATTGAGCGACCTCCTCGCACCGTGCTCCGCCTGTTTCTCCCGGCTGTTGCTGGCCTCAGAGCGGATGAAGGGGGATGAAGACCTCTCACGCCGAGTCAACGGCGCCATACATCCCCTGCACTACCGGGGGACCGTAGAGGTAAAGAATATACTGGATGTGCTCGTAAACGAGATAGGCATCCCCGAGATCAGCGCCCGCCTTGTCCGGCGGCTCGATGGGATGCGGGTCGTGGCGTACTATGGGTGTTGGCTCACCAGGACCATGAGGATCCCTTCCTTCGATGACCGCGAAGACCCCCACACTATGGACCGGATCCTCGCGGCATTGGGTGCGGAGCCGCTGCCCTGGTCAGCCAAGATGGACTGCTGCGGGGGGAGTTTGGGCCTGAGTGAAGAGGGGCTGACCCAAGGGCTCTGCCGGAATATCCTCCTGGCAGCCAGGGATGTAGGGGCCGAGGCGATGGTCACCACCTGCCCCCTGTGCCAGGCCAATGTGGATATCTTTGCGTTCAAGCATAAAGACGAGGACATTTCCGTGCCCGTCTTGTATCTCACCGATCTTCTCGGGGTTGCCCTCGGGTGTCATCTGAGGGGCAGCCATTGGCGCAAGAAGTTTATCGACCCCACGGGGGTCTTAAAGAGACACGCCCTGTTGTCGTGAAGGAAGCAATGGCACAGAAGCACTGGAGCAATGAGATGAAGGTCATCCGGTCTCAGGATCCGGAACTGGCCGATAAGCTCACACGGCTTTTGAAAAAAGAAGCAGTCTTGCAGGGCGAGGGGAACGTATATGGTGAACGTTACTCTGCACGTCAGATAGAGCTCTCCTTCGGAAAGATCGTACAGATGGAGGCCCAGCGTGCCCGTATCCTCAAGGCCTTGCGAAAGGGCCCCGCGTCCGTTAAGAAACTCGCCAAAGCGCTCAAGCTCGTCCCCCCGGAGGTCCTGGCACACATCGTGGAGTTGCGCAGGCGCAACCGCGTGGCCCTCCATCATATCGAGGAGCGCACGCCCACATACATCGCCCTCTCACAGGGGGACAAGGGATGAAGGCCGGAGAGAAGATAGGGGCCGTGCTGGTGGTAGGAGGCGGCATCGGCGGGATGCAGGCCTCCCTTGACCTCGTCGAGGCCGGCTTTAAGGTCTACCTGCTGGAGCGCTCCCCCAACATCGGAGGTGCCATGTCCCAGCTGGACAAGACCTTTCCCACCAATGACTGTGCGATGTGCATTTTGTCACCCAAGCTGGTAGAGGTGGGGCGCAACCCCAACATCGAGCTCATCACCTTTGCCGAGCTGCTGCGACTGGAGGGAGAGGCCGGGGCCTTTACGGCCACCATCCTGCGTCATCCCAAGCGGGTGGACCCGTCGAAGTGTACCGGCTGTGCTATATGCCATCAGTATTGTCCGTTAGAGGTATGCAGTGAATACAACGAGGGGCTGACCAGCCGCAAGGCCATCTTTATCAATTACCCCCAGGCTATCCCCTCAACGCATGTGATCGACAGGAAGGACGCCCCCTGTACCGCCCGGTGCCCCGTCCATCTCGATGTCAGGGAATATGTGGGGGCCATCGCCGCCAAGGAGTTTACCCAATCACTGGAGATCATCAGGGAGAAGCTCCCTTTTCCGGGGATCATCGGCAGGATCTGTCCTCATCCCTGCGAGGAGGAGTGCCTGCGGGGAACCAAGGTCGATGAGCCTCTTTCCATCTGTACCTTGAAACGGTTCGTGGCCGATTGGGGGGTGCAGCACGGGAAGAGCCGTTCCCAGAATCCGCCTGAGCCTCAGTATCAGGAACGGGTGGCCGTGGTCGGGGGAGGGCCCGCAGGGTTGACGTGCGCCCACGACCTGGCCCGGCTGGGCTATGGGGTGACGATCTTCGAGGCCCTTCCCTCGTTGGGAGGCATGCTGCGGGTCGGCATCCCTGAGTATCGCCTCCCGCGAGATGTTCTGGACCAGGAGCTTCAAGCCGTCCTCGATCTCGGCGTGGAGATTCGAACCGATACCCGCGTCGGAGAGGATGTGCCCTTTGCCGACCTCCTGGGGGAGATGGGGTACAAGGCCGTCTTTCTCGGCATGGGGGCCCATCAAGGCATGAAGCTCGAGGTCCCCGGAGAGGACGCACAGGGGGTATATCCGGGGGTGGACTTCTTGCGGGATCTCCATCTCGGCCGAGGGGTGAAGGTCCACGGGAGGGTGGCAATCATCGGTGGAGGAAACGTGGCCATCGATGCAGCCCGCTGTGCCCTCAGGATGGGGGCCGACAAGGCGGCCATTTTTTATCGCCGTACCAGGCGGGAGATGCCCGCCAGTGCCGAGGAGATAGAGGCCGCTCTGGAAGAAGGGGTGGAGATCCGTTTCTTGACGGCCCCCACACGGGTCGTGGTTGCGAACGGGCGGGTCACGGGACTGGAGTTGATCAGGATGAAGCTGGGGGAGGCGGATGCCTCGGGCCGCAGAAGGCCCATTCCAGCCGAGGGCACTGAGTTTACGGCACCCGTCGATATGCTCATCCCTGCCATAGGGCAGGAGGTCGTTGTGCCCTTTGACCCTGTCGAAGAGCAGATCGGGGTCACCCCGAGGGGAACCATCCAGGTTGACCTCCTTACCGGCGCCACGACGCTCCCCGGGGTCTTTGCCGGGGGTGATGCGGAGACGGGGCCGGGGATCGCCATTGAGGCCATCGCCGGGGGGCAACGGGCGGCCATCTCCATCCACCGCTATCTCCGGGGCATTGACCTCGCAGCGGGGAGGGAGGAAGCGGATCGGTTTGTCGTCGAGGATGTGCCGCCGGGGATCCCTTACGAGGGGCGCCGGCGCGGCACCCCGCTGCCCGTAGCGGAGCGGACCAGGACCTTTCAAGAGGTTGAGGCTGGGTTCACCGAGAAAGAGGCAATCACCGAGGCCCTGCGCTGCCTCAACTGCCGCCAGTGCCTCGGCTGCGGAATCTGTCTGGAGGTATGTGAGCCCGAGGCCATCGACTACTCCCAGCAGGATGCGATCATGGAGATCGAGGTAGGCTCGGTGATTCTCGCCCTCGGCTTCGACGCGTATGATCCGCACGAGCGAGGGGAATATGGCTACGGCCGTTATGCCAATGTGGTGACGAGCATCGAGTTCGAACGGATGCTGAGTGCCACCGGCCCCTTTAACAGCACGGTGATGCGTCCCTCGGATGGTGATATACCGCAGAAGATCGCCTTCATCCAGTGTGTGGGCTCCCGGGACCATGAACACGACTACTGCTCTTCGGTCTGCTGCATGTATGCCACCAAAGAGGCCATCATTGCCAAAGAGCATGTCGATTTCATCGAGCCCACCATCTTCTATATAGACATCCGGGCCTTCGGCAAGGGGTTTGATGCCTACTACGAGCGGGCCCGGCAGACGAATGGGATCAGGTACATCCGCTCCATGGTCTCCAAGGTGACCGAGGACCCCACCACCAAAGACCTGTGGATCACCTACGTGGATGAGGATGGAGCGTTGAAGCGCGAGGCGTTTCATATGGTGGTCCTCTCGGTGGGATTGAGGCCTTCAGAGGGGTCCCGTGAGCTGGCCGCAAAGCTGGGGGTTGCGCTGGAAGCGAACGGGTTCTGCGCCACGGTTCCCTCTGCGCCGGTGTCCACGTCTCGGGAAGGGATCTACGTCAGCGGCGCCTTTCAGGGTCCCAAGGACATACCCGAGACCGTGGCCCAGGCCAGCGGGACTGCGGCCTTTGCGACGGAGCTCATCGCCTCGAGCAGGGGCACACTCCTCAAGAAAGAGGACTATCCCCCGGAGCGGGATGTGAGCGGGGAGGAACCGAGGATCGGGGTCTTTGTCTGTCACTGCGGGGTCAACATCGGGGCGGTGGTAAATGTGCCGGCGGTACGGGAGTACGTCAAGACCCTCCCTCATGTGGTCTATGCCGAGGACAACCTCTTCACCTGTTCCCAGGACACTCAGGAACGGATCAGAAAGGTGATTCAGGAGGAGGGGCTCAACCGGGTCGTCGTTGCCTCCTGTTCTCCCAGGACCCATGAGCCTCTCTTTCGCCGGACCTTGCGGGAGGAAGGGCTCAACCCCTATCTCTTCGGGATGGCCAACATCCGCGATCAATGTTCCTGGGTCCACATGCACCATCCCGAGGAGGCCACCGAAAAGGCCAGGGACTTGGTGAGGATTGCCGTGGCCAACGCCGGCTTGTTGCAATCGTTACCGATGCAGCGCCTTCCCATCAGAAAGCGGGGGCTGGTGATCGGCGGGGGGGTGGCCGGGATGATGGCGGCCCTGGGGTTGGCCAGGCAGGGTTTTGAGGTATTTTTGGTGGAACAGGAGGCGGAGTTGGGGGGGAATATGCGTCATATCCACTACTCCCTCAGTGGGCAGGACCCCCAGGCCTTCCTGCAGGAGTTGATCGGCAAGGTCATGGCCCACCCCTCCCTCCAGGTGATCACCAATGCCGAGGTGGTGGACCATGCGGGGACCGTCGGGAATTTCGTCACCGGTATCATGATAGCACCCACCATGACCTACCGGAAGTTGGAGCATGGGATCACCATCATGGCCACGGGGGGGGAGGAGTACAAACCCCGGGAATATCTCTACGGCGAAGACCCCCGCGTTCTCACCCAGCGTGAGTTGGAGGAGCAGGTGGCCAGCGGAGCGGTGGACCCCGGCGCCCTGCGGCGGGTCGTGATGATCCAGTGCGTCGGCTCACGGACGCCGGAGAGGCCCTACTGCAGCCGTATCTGCTGTTCCGTGGCCATCAAGAACGCCTTGAAGCTCAAGGAGATGAACCCGGCGCTGGATGTCCATGTGCTCTATCGGGATATCCGGACCTATGGCCTGCTGGAACAATACTATACCCGCGCCAGGGAGCAGGGAGTGCTCTTTACCCCCTACCAGCCCGAGGAGCCCCCCCGCGTGGAGGCCACTGATGCGGGGGTGCACGTGCGCACGAGAGATATCCACCTGGGGGGGGAATTGAGCCTCGAGGCTGATCTGCTGGTCCTGAGCGCCGGCGTCATCCCGCGGGAGAACGAGGAACTGGCCGCCCTGTTCAAGGTCCAGCGGACCATGGAGGGGTTCTTCCTCGAGGCCCATATGAAGCTGCGGCCGGTGGACTTCGCCACCGATGGCGTGTACTTGTGCGGATTGGCCCATTTCCCCAAACTGATAGAGGAGAGCGTTTCGCAGGCCGCCGCAGCGGTGGCGAGGGCCTGCACCATTCTCTCCAAGGACGAGTTGGAGGTGGGGGGCGTCGTGGCCCGGGTCGATGCGGAAAAATGCGCCGCCTGTCTCATCTGCATCAGGGCGTGTCCCTATAACGTCCCCCTTATCAACGAAGAGGGGGTTTCTGAGATCAATCCCGCTCTGTGTCATGGGTGCGGCTCGTGCGCGGCAGAATGCCCGCAGAAGGCGATAGAGCTCCAGCACTATCGCGACGAGCAGATTATCGCGCAGGTGAGCGCCCTCATGGCAGCAGGAGGTACCGGTGGCGGCGTTTGAACCCCGGATTTTGGCCATGTGCTGTGAGCACTGAGCTTACAGCGCGGCGGACCTGGCAGGTTCGATGAGGCTCGATTATCCCCCCAATGTCAAGATAGTGCGGGTCCCCTGCACCGGGAAGGTCGACCTGCTCCATATCCTCAAGGCCTTCGAGGAGGGGGTGGACGGGGTCTATGTGGCGGGATGTCTGGAGGGTGAGTGTCACTTTCTCAGGGGGAATTTGCGGGCCAAGAAGCGGGTGATGCATGTGAAGCGGATCCTCACTGCCCTGGGGATCAACCCCGAGAGGCTCCAGATGTACAATCTCTCAGCGGCCATGGGGGGGAGATTCGCGGAGATCGCTCAGGAGATGACGGAAAAGGTCAGGGCCTTGGGTCCGAGTCCTATCAAGACCGGGAAGGGGAGGGAATTCGTCGAGGGACAAGGAGAGGAGAAAGGACAATGATCGTTGCGGAGGCTAAACCCATAGCGGATATTGTAGCGATGATCGATCGATACGATAAGATCATCCTGGCCGGGTGCAAGGCATGCGTTGCCGTCTGCGCGGCAGGGGGTGAGAAGGAGGTTGGTATCCTGGCCTCGGCCATCACGTTGGCCAGAAAACGGGATGGCAGGGCAATAGAGATCCGTGAGGTGACCTTGGAGCGGCAGTGCGACCCGGAGTATGTGGAGCAGATCAGGGGCTTTGCCGGCGACTACCAGGCCATCCTGTCCATCGCCTGCGGGGTGGGAGTCCAGTATATGGCCGAGCACTACAAGGCAATCCCCGCTTTGCCCGGCCTGAACACCTCTTTTATGGGGGGGTCCCTCGAGCAAGGGGTCTGGAGCGAACGGTGTCAGGGATGCGGTACCTGTATCCTGCACCTCACCGGCGGGATCTGCCCCGTCACCCGCTGCTCAAAGAGCCTGTTTAACGGCCCGTGCGGCGGGTCCTCCGGCGGCAAGTGCGAGGTGGACAAAGAGATCGAATGCGGCTGGCAGCTCATCATCGACCGTCTCAAGGCCTTGGGTGAGTTTGAGAGCAGGTTTGCCGAGATCTTCCCCCTCAAGGATTGGTCAACGAGCCGAGACGGAGGACAGAGGAAAATCGTCAGGGAGGATTTGAAACAATGAAGACGGGAAGCCGCCTCGAGAAGGTCTTGGAGAAGGGCGTATTTGCCGTCACCTCGGAATGCGGCCCTCCCCGCGGGGCCGACCCCGATGTCATCCGCGAGAAGGGGAAGCTCTTAGAGGGCGTCGTCGATGCGGCGAACATCACCGACTGTCAGACCTCCATGGTCAGGATGTCGAGCCTCGCCTCCTGTCTGATCCTCAAAGAGATGGGGTTTGACCCCATCCTCCAGATGGTCACGAGGGACCGCAACCGCATCGCCATTCAGAGCGACATCCTGGGAGCGGCCGCCCTAGGGATCAACAATATCCTCTGCCTGTCCGGAGACCACCAGCGCTTTGGCGATCACCCGCAGGCCAAGAATGTCTATGACATAGATTCCATCCAGCTTATCATGACGGTGAAAAAGATGAGGGATGAGGGAAAGTTCCTCAATGACCAGGAGCTGACGAAGGCCCCCCAGCTCTTTATCGGGGCAGCTGCCAACCCCTTTGCCGACCCCTTTGAGATCAGGGCTCTGCGACTGGCCAAGAAGGTGGCGGCAGGGGCGGAATTTATCCAGACCCAGTGTATCTTTAACCTGGAGCGCTTTGCAGAGTGGATGCGGCAGGTGGTCGATATGGGGCTCCACGAACGGGTTGCCATCTTGGCCGGCGTCACCCCGCTCAAGTCCGCCGGCATGGGCAAGTATATGAAGAACCTGGTGCCGGGGATGGATGTGCCCGAGGCAGTCATTGAGAGGCTCAAGGGGGTGCCGAAGGAGAAACAGGGTGCAGAGGGGATAAAGATCTGTATCGAGACCATCCTGCGGCTACGGGAGATACAAGGGGTGCGGGGCGTCCATATCATGGCTATTGAGTGGGAGGAAAAGGTCCGTGAGATAGCCGAGGGAGCCGGCCTGCTTCCGAGGCCAAAGGTGTAACAAATAAAAAAGAGGGGGAGGAGCAATGGCGAAAAAGATCTTGATAGTTGACGATGATCCTGATCTGGTGGAGGCTGTTTCCACCATCCTGGAGAGCAAGGGCTATGCGGTAGCTGCAGCCTATGGCGGGGTTGAGGGACTGAAAAAGGCCCGGACCGAGAACCCCGATCTCATCGTCCTCGATGTGATGATGCCGGACAAAGACGGCTATGCAGTTTGTAAAGAGCTGAAGGCCGACGAAAAATATCGGTCCATCCCCATCCTCTTGCTCACCGCCGTCGTCTCGCATATACCTACCACCAAATACACGCATCAAATGGGGATGGATATGGAGGCTGATGACTACATGGACAAACCGGTGGAACCCGAAGAGTTGGTCAAAAGGGTGGAAACCCTTATCGCTAAATAGTGGAGTCCTGTCGCACTGCGATCCCCTACCATTCGGATAGTTTTAAGGAGGGGATGTCGCAAGGCGACACATCCCATCTGGCCAAAGGACCACCTTCGGCATAGAGATATCTAAAATGGTAGGGGACTGCAGAGCCGTGAGGTACCGTGAGTATGAATGACAAGATGCTGGTGATCGACGACGAAGCCGTCATGCGCGATGGCTGTTTTCGGATACTCGCCAAAGAGGGGTGTGAGGTCTTCACCGCTGCAAATGGGGAGGAAGGGCTAGCGGCCATCAGGGAGGATCCTCAGGGCTTTGCCGTCGTGCTCCTGGACCTGAAGATGCCGGGGATGGGCGGGATGGAGGTGTTGGAGGCGGCCAGGGAGGTCAACCCCGCCCTCCTGATCGTCGTCATCACCGGCTACGCCACCGTCGACTCGGCTGTCGAGGCCATGAAGAAGGGGGCCTATGACTTCATCCCTAAGCCCTTCACGCCTGATCAACTCCGCCTGGTGGTCAGCCGGGCGCTCGAGAAGAGGAAACTGGAGCTGGAGGCCGAACAGTTGCGGGCAGAGGCGGCCCGGAGCCTCAGGGATGTGGCCACGGAAAAGGGCAAGGTGAGGACCATCGTTAACTGTATGGCAGACGGGATCTTGGTGACGGATCGGGAGGAACGGATCGTGCTCATCAACCCGGCGGCGAGCAGGATGCTCGGCATCGAAACCCATGCGTGCCTGGAGCGATCCTTGAGCGATGCCGTGGGGAATGAGAAACTCATTGAGGCCGTGCAGGGGGTCCTGGAGCCGGCGAACCCAGAGGTGACCATCATCTCTCAAGAACTCCGGATGGGGGACTCTCTTATGATGGCCCACACAGCGGCGGTCAGGAGCGAAGAGGCAGAGATGTTGGGGACGGTAACGGTCTTGGAAGACATGACTTATCTCTTGGATCTTGACCGCATGAAGGGGGATTTTATCGCCATGGTCTCCCACGAGCTCCGCTCCCCTATAGCGGCCATCGGACAGAACATAAACCTGATCTTAGATGGTCTTGCCGGCGAGACAACCGAAAAACAAAGGCACCTGCTGACAAGGGCCAAAGAGCGTTCCAAGGGCCTCCTTAATCTCATCGCTGACCTCCTGGAGATCTCCAAGATAGACGCCGGCGTGGCCATGCAGCGAAGAGAACCCCTGCAAATCGAGGAGGTAGTGCGTAAGGTGGTGGAGCTGATGGAGGGGGAGGCTCAGGCCAAAAGGATCTCCCTCACTGCTCAGTTTGATTCCTCCCTGTCTCCTGTTCTGGGGGACAAGGATAATCTGGAGGGGGTCTTCACCAACCTGGTGAGCAACGCCATAAAATATACGCCGGGAGGCGGTAAGGTAATGATAGAGGTGCGTCCCGACGGGGATTACGTCAAGACGGCGGTGAAGGATACCGGCATCGGCATCTCCAAAGAGGATCTGCCCCGGATCTTCGACAAGTTTGCCCGGGTGAAGTCGGAGAAGACCCGGGGGATCGTGGGGACGGGGTTAGGTCTTTCCATCGTCAAGGGCATTGTAGAGGCCCATCTCGGTTCCATCTCGGTGGAGAGCGAGGAGGGTACAGGGACCATCGTTACTGTTCTTCTGCCGCGGAAGACGGGGTAACAGAAAGTCCGATGGGGTGAGCAATTTCCCCGGAGCTGCTGAAGAAAGAATCTGCACGACAACAACCATAAGGCCCACAGTTACACCTGGCTCTTACACGAACTCCTCATCCGCAACTTTTAAAGACCTATCAAACACCTTTCAAACTCTATAACGAATTAGTGGGTTAGTTTAGATTTTTTATGCATAAAAAACTTGACTTGTACCCTTTTGCTCAATAGAATTTATTTATAAGTAGAACAAGTTTAAACATAAATGTTCGGTCAAATAGAAAAAGGAGACGAAATGAAAGCAGAATTTACAGCAATCATAGAACCTGCCCCCGAAGGTGGCTATTGGGCGATTTGTCCCGAGGTGCCTGGCGCCAACGGCCAGGGGGAGACCATAGAGGAAACGAAGAACAATCTGCGGGAGGCTATTCAATTAATCCTAGAAGACCGCAAGGCAGACATACTTCACTGAGCAATAGAGGCGATTCCCCGGCACATCGAAATCAAAGAACCATTGGCAAAGAAGATTTTGAAGAATCTGAATGCAGGATGATAGACCGAACAAGCGGCTCCATCTCGGCGGAGAGCGAGGAGGGAAAGGGGACCATCGTTACCGTACTGTTGCCCCAAAAGACGGGATAGGGGAAAGCCCCATGCGGTGAGCAGTTCCCCCGGATCTGTTGGAGAAAAAATCTGCAAGACAACAACCGCAAAGATCGTGGGAATCCCCGCATCTTCGACGAACTCCTTATCCATAACTTCTAAACCCCGCCCTCAAACGCCTTTACAATCCTCGTAAGCGGTAATAAAATGTGTTTCAAGGATGCTGTCAAGGAGAATAAATAAAGAGGTTATTATGCTGATCCGCATAAGCTGCCGTGATAAGTCGCTGAATAGAGTGCAACTACTTGAATATACAGGAATTAACACGTCTCTAGCAAACAATCCAAAGGCGTGTTATACGGACAGAAAAACAAAACTCTGCATGTTATGCGGATCAATATAATCTATGTTAGGCGTACTTTGCCAAGGGTGATTACATAAGAGAGGGAAACAATGAGGCAATTTATATTAATCCTACTTCTATTATTTATTGCTTCATCAGCAAAAGTAATAGCGCAACAAGGTAAGGTTGAGGAGAAGAATTCTTTAATAGTTACTGATAAATTGACTATGCTGAACTTCGACATTAAAGCCTTACCAAAGAATTTACAATATAAAGGCAAAATTGTAATGGGAGCAAGATGGATTGATAAAAAAGGAGAAAACATTCTTATCTTGACCCAAACAGGAGCCTTCCCATCTACATCTAAATGTATTACTGATGAGTGCTCTGATGCCGAAATTTATGCTTACAATTTTGTACAAAATGCAGACAATTTATCATTACTGTGGAAGATAGTTGATTTCGAACGGAACTGCCCGTTTGACTTGTATGCAGGCTTTTTAGAGGATGCTCTGTTTATTACAGACTTGGATTCAAACGGAGTGGCTGAAAGTACTTTGTTGTATATACTCTCGTGTCGAAGTGATGTAAGTCCTGCAACACTGAAGCTAATCATGCACGAGGGAGCCACAAAGTATGCCATTAGAGGAACTACTAAACTGCAAGAAGGATACGGTGGAGGAGAAATGCAAGTTGATCCCATCCTTAAAAAAGCAAAGCAAGCGTTTCAAGCATTTGCAATAAAAAAATGGTATGAGTATGTAACCAAGGATAGTTTTAAACAATTTTAGACCAGATCAAAACTATAGTTGCTAAACTGTTTGCCTAACAATTGGACGAAACGGATTGTTTACCGCTCAGGTTAAAAAACAGAAACAGTTTTTTCAATCGGTAAACAACCGCTTATCCAAAACGTTGGAATGAAAAAAGACTGAGATGGAAATAGAACCTCTTATCCTTGCTGCGATCACCCTTTTCGCCTCCGTTCTCACCGCTTCGCTATCATACTGGTTCACGAAGAAGCATCAACTAAGGCTGGAAGAGAGGCGTCTCAAAGAAGAGTACTACAAAGCTTTCATCAAAGCTCTGAGCGATGCGGCCATTGATAACCGGGACGTTGCAGCACTGGATAGGCTGTCGGAAGGCTTCAACTCTCTAATAGTGATTGGCAGCCCACCAGTAGTAAAGAAGCTTATGCAGTATCATAATTTCGTACGAATCGACAACAAGGAAATCCCAAGGGACTCGAATGCATGGAGTTTGCGACATGACCAACTACTCAGAGAGCTTGTCAAAGAAATGCGGCGAGATATTTATGGCAAAGAAAGAAACATAGATGAATACATCTCAACCGTTCACTTGGTTGGTAGAGGATCGAAGGGGAAGTGAAGACAAGACGGGGGAAAAGGGGACAGGCTACTTTTTTGAGAAATAGTTATTAGGAGGAAATGTAAAAAAGTAGCCTTCCCCCCTTGGCTGGTAGAATCATGAAAATTGAAAGAGAGCATTTTGCTCAGAATGCCATTAAAGATTTTGTTCAATCTGCCTGTGCTTTCATCGTGCCTGGCTCCGATGGGTCTATCGCGCGTGAGGTTGGAAGCGGAGTTATCATCCAAACGGACGGTGGGCACTTCGTGATCCTTACAGCCAAACACGTTGCGGAGAATGCCCAAAGGGAGCAGCACCGACTAGGTATTTTTAAATGTTCCAGCCCGATACCCGACTTTGTCGCGGGTATACTCCTGTTTCCGGGTGATGTCGATGTTGCCCTTCTTGTTGTGAAGGATGATTTTTCTTCCGCATTGAAAAGCGTTGCGGTTCCTAAAGATTCGGTGCCAGTGGGAGCAGCGGACATAATGGACGGAGACAGCCTTGTTCTAAATGGTTTTCCGACGCAGATTATCAAACAAGATGAGAATGAACGTACACAGGCGTTTACGCTCATCACATATTGGTGTTGCCCGACAAATATCTCGTACGACGAATACGGCAGGTATCACTTGGAATGGAAGGACGCTATAGAATGGCAAGGAGATCAAGCATGCGACTTGCCTTCGCCTCAAGGAATGAGTGGGGGACCTCTGTGGTGTTTCCGAAAACCTGCTTCAAGTTCACTTTGGTCTGCAAGTCGAATAGGAAAAATCGTTGGAATTCAATCATCTTGGGATCGAAAAGAAACGGCTATTATTGAACCCATTAATAGGTGGTGCAGGTGGTTCCATGATAGTCTGCATAAAATCGATCATGAGTTTTGAGTACGCTTGTCAGTAAAAGGGCGTGGGCTGGGGTCGGACCAAGTCAACTATTTGGAATCATAAAGTAATGTTTAAAAATTTCTCACTGGCTTGGGCTTAAAAGCACATTTTTGCTATGAAAATGGGCCTTCTAAGAGACAGCCCGTCATTACATTAGAAGCGAATTTTGCAGCATGCAAATGAAGTTTTAAGGCTTGAAAATAGCGACTTTTGGGATGATAATCTTTGCATATCAACTGAGTAGCTTGGTCTGACCCGGCGGGCGCGGCGGTGCTTCGTCGTTGGACCAACACCTATGAATCTATCAGTCAAAAAAAATTTAGATCCGTTTCGCGTGATCGTTGGCGTCCTTGCCACCCGAGGCGACAGCGACCTGCTCGTTGGTGTGGCGAGCGCGGCAGGCCTGCGCGTTGACTTGCGAATATCGAAGCGAGAAGACTGGAGTCACAAGATGAGAATTCGGGCCTTACTCCCCAGAATCTTCGCCGCCTATGACGAATTGGATGACCAAGCGCGACTGGCAGCGGCAAACGTGGCACTTGGGAACTTTGGCCCTGCCTATCCCGACACCAAGGCTCGTGCTATCGAGGCGCTCGCAAGGGCTGGGTGGGAAGTTCGAGGAGACGAGCTTGTTGTCGGGTCTCCAGATTTGCGCGAAATGTTCTTCCCGAAGGGCTCTCCATGGGACGCTCACGTTGTGCTTCGAGGAACGTTTAATGAAGCCCAGACTGCCCTTACAATCGTCGATCCGTACACGGACAGCACAGTCTTCCAGATGCTCGCGACACGTCCACTGTCCGGCCTGACTGTCCGCATTCTTTGCGGCACTTCCGGACCGGCTGTGGCTGCTGAGGCAAGTAGATTCATGATCCAATACCCCGGCGTGACCGTAGAGGTCCGTCAGGGTAAGGATTTCCACGACAGATTCATCGTCATAGACGATCAGTCATGCGTCCATGTCGGCGCCTCAATCAAAGACGCTGGTAAGACCGCCTTCATGGTTAGCCGAGTTGAGGATCGAGATAATATTCAGGCGATCCTTGCGGCGGTCCGAGCCTCGTGGGAGTCGGCGCAGAAACTGCTCTAGGGGAAAACTAGGGGGTCGTGATTCTGAATTGATTTAGCAAAAAGATGTGGAAATAATGGGGACGTCCTTAAATAATTCAATATCTTGACAAGGGTAGTAATGGAATGGTAGGGAATGGTTCATGCCATGGCAAATGATTGGGGTCGCGCCTTGACTGAGGACAATTAATTTTAAAGGCAAAATATGAACCGTTATATTAAGCATATCGCATTGCCGTTGGTGGCGCCGGCCCTCATTATCGGTCTGTATTTCACGCCGGTGATGGTTTTCGGGTGCGTAACCCGCGGATTAATCGCCGTATCCATCGCACTTATTTCGGCGGTTTTCGCGTTCATCACGATTGGATTCGCATTCTCTGCCCTCAAGAGACACGATCCTATCTCACGGTGGTGGGTCCTTTCGGCAATAATCTTTACCTTGCCCTTGGCCTTGCTGCTTGGGCCTTTGGGTTGACGATGCCCAATGGCATGTTATACTAAAATGCAACTCCGCATCTCATGCAGCTCAGTACAAGCTAATTATGTACAGAATTAAAATAAAAACAGCCATTATTCTGATTGTCCTTACAGTATTTTTTCTCTTCAATCCGAGGTATGGCGAATGCATCGAAAAATCACGGCGGGAGAAGTGGCCTGTGCTAAAGAGCGCTATAGCTACAATTGGCAAACAAAAGTTTAAGGTTTACTATGATCCAAAGAATCCATCGCACATTTTTATATATCAAGGTTGCTGGCTAATAAGACGTGAAGCCAAAAAGGTGGTAGTGCCAAATTGTGTCTTTGAATTAGATGGTGGGACACTCTATTATGATAAAACCTGGCGTAACCCAGACGGCCATCTTGAGGGAGTGGAATGGGGTGATCCTAAGATGGACAACATCTCTCTCTTTTCATCGATATTCAGAAAACCAAAATTTAATGATACTTCTGTTTCTCTATGGAATGGCACCGAATGGATATATGTTACAGGCTTGTCTAAATTAGACGAAAGCAAAAGATAAGGAATGAAGAGCATAATCGGTAAATCAACCCGACGCAAAATAGCGCCAGCCAGTTTTCGCAGGTCTTTTGTCTGCGCCGATTATTTTGTTCGTTGCATTGGAGATAAAATAAAATACAATGACAGAAGAACGTCAGGCGTTTGTTAAGTGATCGACTAAATCTAATAGGGCTGCAAGGATGAGTTTAACCAAACAACTTTACCAATTGAGGCCTGATGATAAGCATAGATGGCTACTAGATGCAGATTTGACGTATTGTTCAGGGAGATTTTTACTAATAAGGGATAATTTCATCTTTAGATCTTCTGGTGGATACCTTTTACACCAAGCAGCGGAGAAATATCTAAAAACACTTAGAAGAATCGTTCGCCCACAAGTTAACATAAATAAACATGGACACGATTTAAAAAAGATTTCAAGTGATCTCAAAGGGAAAATAGAACCTTCATCCCTCAAGAAAATTGCCGGCTCTATAAATAGCATTGAGCCACTGGGACAATTCCGATATGCAGACCAGGAAGGAATTCGAGATATACCGACAATGCGGGATGGATGGCAAGCTGTAGATTATTTAGTTACCTCTCTTAGAGAAAAGATCAGTGATAATTGGCCTCTTATTGCAATAGGGTTAAAGCGATACATAGAGCAAAGCAACAGTAAGGATCAAAATCTTCTGATAGAAAGTCTTCTTAGAGAAAATTCATCTTCAAAATACTGGATAAACCATTTATCGGGAATCAATGCAAAGATTGATCGCAACCTGAAGAAGTATCAAATTGCAGATAACAAATAAAACGATTGACTGAAGAAGAGGGTTAAACACTAAGATGGGCCACATGAAAGGCACAAGGGACCGCATCTGTATTCTTGATTAGGGAGAGATAAGATATGAAAAAAAATTCATGTGCAGTGATTTTTTCTATTTTTTTGGTCCTTGCTGCGTTGATGGTTACGGGCTGTGCTACACATAGACAGTCTTCCAAACCTTATGTCACTCCCCCAAATGCCCAAATTAAGCTGCGCAGTGATATCGTTTTTTTGACGGCGACCGAGCTTGCTCGGAAAATCAGGTCTCGTGAGCTTACCTCGCTTGAGGTGGTGGATGCTTTTTTAAGCCAGATATATGCCTATAATCCCCGGTTAAATGCCATCGTCACGGTAAATGACAAAAATGCAAGGGAGCGGGCAAAGGCTGCGGATGCGGCTTTAGCAAAAGGCGAAATATGGGGGCCTCTTCATGGAGTGCCCGTAACGATTAAAGACCATTTGGCCACAAAAGGATTAAAGACCACCAGTGGTTATCCTCCGATGGCAGATTATATACCAGACTATGACGCTACGGTTGTCGCACGATTGGAAAACGCCGGAGCGATTATATTGGGAAAAACGAATATGCCCGTGCTCGGAGTCGATTATCAAACCAATAATCCCATCTTCGGGAGAACCAATAACCCCTGGGATCTTGAGAGGACACCCGGCGGCAGTACCGGAGGAGGCGCCGCGGCCGTAGCGGCCGGGCTTTCACCCTTAGAAATGGCCAGCGATATCGGCGGATCAATTCGGATCCCTTCGCATTTCTGCGGCATCTTCGGATTGAAACCAACGGAGAATATGGTGTCAGCTGCCGGATCTACTCCCGGTTTGCCGAAAAGGGAGTTTACTTCGATCCGCCATTTATTCAGTATCGGTCCCGTGGCACGGTCCATTGACGATCTGAAACTGGCTTTTTCCATCATTGCCGGCGCCGATCCTAAGGACGTTAACGTTCCGGCAATTCCAATCGTCTACCCCAAACCCCGGCCGTTAAAGGCGCTTCGCATCGCCTGGACCGATCAGTTTCCGGGTGCAAAAGTTTCAAACGATACGATGGCCGCAATGCAAACGTTCGTAGAAAAGCTTGCTGCAAAAGGGATTATCGTCGAAAAGATCAATCCGCCAGGTTTCGACTTCGATGATGCCTGGAAAACCTATGGGAACCTTATGGTTATGGAGGTTGGTGTTTACGTACCTTCCCCTATAAGGTTGACGATCTATGTTTTCAGATTATACAAATACATGATTTACCCTTTATCCTATAAAAAATATCTCAAAGTTTTAACGAGACGAGATAGTCTCATATCAAAGATGGAAGAATTTTTATCCACGTATGATGCCTGGCTTTGCCCCGTGGCGATCACACCGGCGTATAAGCATATTATGCCGGACAAATTGTTGGGGCCTTTTCCCGTCTACACGAAAGATATGGTTGTTGATGGAGAATCCATCGACTATATGACTGCCAATGGGGCCTATACGACCATTTTTAACATTACGGGAAATCCTGTTGTCGTTATGCCCATAGGATACACCCAGTCGGGGATTCCCATAGGCGTTCAAGTCGTCGGATCAAGATGGCAGGATGCCCGTTTGCTCACTGTTGCAGAGCAACTGTTTAAGGCAGGGGGGGCATTCAAGCATCCACCTGGCTATAAAAAGGACTGAAAGGATCCAAGGACGGACTTACAGGAAGATGGATTTTCTGGGTGCGGACGGGGCGCGGGTTCTGGATATTTCAAGACCTACCCTCTTTGATGCTGTACAGAGCTTATGGTAACTTCGGCCGTGGGGTGTTATACTGCAACTTTGCGGATCAAGAGTGTTATAGAGAAACCATATATTCATTGTTAGGTTGCTGCGAGCTAAAGGATGAAAACCGTATCTCCGACATCCAGCTATACAATCGACCTACCTGACGGTCTACACGAAGACGAAGGCGACGATCGGGTGTTCAGTTGCTGGGATGAAGAAGCCTCTGAGTTGTTGCAGCTTTCTAGCTACAAGAGGGATACCGGGGCGCAGCCTCCATCTTCGGAGCGACTATCTGCCCGAATTCACGGTGCAGCAGAGGCAGAAAGCATCAAAATCCACATTAACGGTTGCCCAGACGTCGCAGCGGCTGTAACAAAAGGTGACGATGGTCTTTTCTGGCTATATTGCTACGCTAGTTGGTCTGACTTAATGATACTGGCAACGGTATCCGGCCCATCAAAACTCAAAATCACCAACGGGTGGGCATGTAAGTCTATACGTTCCATCAAACGGGCGAACGCAACCTAACAAGCGGGTCGAGGCGAGCGTGAATAGGCCTTTGTTTAAATTAAGGTGAGTGCTCGCCGCCTCACCCTTTTCGTTAGGCAGTGACCGAATCTATTCACACCCATAAGGAGATTTTCTGCATTGGATATTCCACGGATCTTCAACATCACCGAAAGTGCTCACCGCATCCATAACCCGTTCACACCCGAAAAGCTCGCC